>Ga0206117_100076_pt1 | contig 187121 bp, 155 predicted proteins | sample 3A5Ametagenome_FD_177997 | JGI IMG/M metagenome (GOLD analysis project Ga0206117, IMG submission 177997) | Enriched microbial communities from leaf-cutter ant dump, University of Wisconsin, Madison, United States - 3A5A | ecosystem: Environmental > Terrestrial > Nest > Insects nest > Nest dump...
GTACACATTGGAGAGGAGCAGGGAAAGCCGTGTACGGAAAATATCAGCAGATGCAGAAGTGGGGTTGGCCATATAGCTCTGGTAAAGGGCATCAAACTGTGAAGTAGCAATATATTTTGCCGCACTACAGGCATTATGGTCCCAAAGGGCATTATTAAGGGAATTGAGGGCCTGCTCGCGGTTAAAGCCCCGAACCGTTGGCCCACTTCCGCAATTACCGGTAATCTCTAGCCCATTGATCGTAAAGGGACAATTAATACCAGGTCCCAATACAGGTATGCAAGAATCCTGAATGCACTTCACCAGCAGGTTCTCTATATCAGCTTCGGTTTCGTTGAGCCAGGCATCAAAAAAAAGGTCGTGACCTTGTTTTTGGAGATTTCCGCCAGTTAAAAAAACAGTAAAACCGTGCTTCGGAAAAGAGGTTATAATGCCGTAAATCACACTAATTTGGTCAAACAGGGCCAAGCCACTAGAATAAACAACTTCAAAACCCACCTTATAGGTACACACGCCCGCCTGGGTGCTTTTGCCGCCCAGCCTTTTGCTAAACGCTTGTTTGGCCATGGCATCCCTCTGTTCCTGCTGCTGTTTGCTGTACAGCCTAATGGCCATAGTTTGTCCATTTACTTCGGCATCCAGATAATCGCCGTTGCTGCCCGTGGCAAATCGCAGGGTTGCGCCATCCATAAAGCGGGAGGTAATTAAGACCTTGCACTCCCAGTTAATGCTGCCCTGTTTTTCGAGCTCGGCCAGCAGGGCCCTGTTATCGGGCTTTTTGAGCTCCTCTACCACCTGCAGCACTATTTTATTGGTGCCGCGGTAGCTGTTCAGAATGTTAGGGATAGGGGGCTGCAGTTCATTGCGCTTGCAGGCTCCAAGGCACATCAGGAGCATGGTTAGGATTACCATGCCCAGTCTTTGGGTTGGTTTTGTTTTTTTCATTGGTATGTGGTTTAAAAGGTTAACAAATGGGGGGCGGCAGCGGGAACAGAGGCGAATTATGGTAAAGACAGTTAACTCGGGCCACCCTCTCAAAAAAGAAGAAAAATATTTTTCAACATCGAGAGAATGGCTGTTTTCTAGCTTTTAAGCCAGCTTTTCAAGGCAAAAAAAATCCGAATGATGCTCTAAAATAAGAAGGGAGCAAAAGAAAAAATGTGCGGTAATCACCTTTTTTGCCATCATGAAGCAATTAGCTAAAAAAGGTAATGATAAAGTCTGATTTGAATATCAGAAGATTAGTCGCTTTATATTTAATGCTTTTGATTGTTGAATGGTTGTAAGTTTATATCCATCATTCTTAACTTCTATGCTCTGGCATCGCACTTCTGACTAATAATCGTAAATTTGCAGCTATGCCAAAAAAATTCGACGAGTTTAAACTCAACAGACAGCTATTGAATGCCATAGAAGAAGCAGGCTTTGTGGAAGCTACTCCGATACAAGAAAAAGCCATAGGCCCAGTTTTGTCTGGTCAGGATTTGTTTGGTATTGCACAAACAGGTACAGGAAAAACGGCTGCCTACGTGTTGCCTATGCTCATGAAACTGAAATATGCACAGGGTGAAAATCCTAGGGCTTTGATTTTGGTGCCTACTCGTGAACTGGCTTTACAAATAGAAGAACAGGTAAAGCTATTTTCTACTTATATGGACCTTAGAACTGTGGTGATTTTTGGGGGGATTGGACCTAAAACCCAAAAAGAGCAAATTGCAAAAGGTTTGGATATTTTGGTAGCTACGCCTGGTCGCTTTTTAGACCTATACCTTGCAGGAGATATCAATACCAGAAGTTTACAGTTTTTGGTGTTGGATGAAGCTGATAAAATGATGGACATGGGGTTCATTGGTTCTATCCATCGCATATTGGAAGTAGTCCCTCGTAAGCGTCAAAATTTGTTGTTTTCTGCAACCATGAGTGACTTGGTGCAAAAAATAGCGGGCGACTTCCTTAAAAATCCTTTAACCATAGAAGTTGCCGCACAAGCCACGCCGGCACAAACAGTAACGCAGGTAATGTATGCGGTGCCAAATTTCAAAACCAAAATTAACCTCTTACAATATCTGCTCAAAAACGATGAGGAATTTAAAAGGCTTATCATTTTTTGTAAAACAAAAACGGTAGCGGATAATATTACCAACTTCATATCAAGAAGATTTGGGGAAGACGCGGTAAGGGTAATTCATGCCAACAAAGGACAAAATACACGGATTAACTCTATCAATAGCTTTAAAGAAGGAAATATTAGGGCCTTGGTAGCTACTGATGTGGCCTCAAGAGGAATTGACGTTAGTGAGGTAAGCCATGTGATTAACTTTGATGTGCCTATTGTGATTGAGGACTATGTACATCGCATTGGCAGAACGGGAAGGGCATTTAATGAAGGAACAGCCATCACCTTTTACAACGAAGCGGAGAAATACTACATCCATAAAATTGAAAAACTCATTAGGCAGCAAATTCCAGAAGTGCCTTTCCCAACAGAGGTATTTGTGGAAGAAACTCCATATGAGGAAAAACAATCCATAGCAAGGGAAATTGATACCCAAAAGAGGAAAGAAAATCCCGACTTCAAAGGGGCGTTCCACGAAAAGAAAAAGTCGTTTAGCAACAACCCTAAAAAAAGTTCAAAAAAAATTAGCAGACCAAAACGTAGATAACCTTGAGAGTAAAACTAACCCCGTTAAACATCGTTTCAGCGTTGAGCATCATGGCCGTGATAAGCTTAATCATTAATAAACGCTGGCTTTTGGTACCCGCTAATGATGAGTTTAAAGGAGTTTTTATAGCCTTAGGCTTAATGGTTTTCTTCGTATCCTTTTTGAGCGATCAAATTTTTAGAAAATTTATACCAAGTTTGGCAAGACTTTGGCTAGTACAACTTGTGCTTGTAGTCTTAACTGCCATATTCGTCTTGGTTTTAAAAATAAGTGTTTTCGGATAACGAACATTATAAAGAATAGAAAGACAAAGAAATGAAAAAAGCAGAAATAAAGATTACCGTAGAGTTAGATGAGAAAAACGTTCCCGAAAACATCCTTTGGGAATCTACAGACTCTGAAAACAAAGACCAAATGGTGGCAAAATCAATGATGTTGGCGCTTTGGGACCATAACTATAAAAACTCGATGAGAATAGATTTATGGACTAAAGACATGCCAGTTGATGAGATGAAACGTTTCTTTTATGAAACTTTGCAAACCATGGGCGACAGTTTTTTAAGAGCTACAGGCGAAAAGAATATTGTTGAAGACCTGAGGGACTATTGTGCACATTTTGCAGACAAAATGGGCATCAATACCAAAGGGTAAAGCCAAATAAAACCTGTAAAGTTTGATAAAATTATGAGTCTGCCTACGTCGAAGAAATTATTTGTCAACTTTATGGTTAAGTTGTTACTTATCCTCGCTATCATAGGCGGGGGTATTTCCCTATTTTCTTATAACAAGGAAAACACAACTTACTTTAAACAAAAGCAACATATAGTTGATCAATTGGTATCACTGAGTGGTGTATTGCAAAGTGCCAATTACGCCTATGTCAATCTGCTCAATGCCGACTCAGCTCAAGCAGATAGTTTGAGTGCTCATCTTACTGCTTTAGGGAGAGAAAAAGAAGTGCTGGAAGTACTGTCTCAAGAAGCAGAATCAAATAATAGGGCTGAAGCGAATGCTGTACTCAGCAGTTTAGAAACAGAAATCCGTTTTTACAGTAGCCAATTGGCGCAAACTGGCAATGTTTTAGGCGAAACCAGTAAGCAAGTAGGAGCAACACAGCCTTTGCTAAATAAACTTATTAAAAAAGAGAGAGATGAGTTAAAAACTCGTATTTCTCAAAATGATGGTTTTTATGCAAACCTAGGTTTTTTGGTGGTGAGCGTTGGTATTATGGTCATGATTATGAATATCGTTCTTTATTTCCGCTCGCAAAAGTCGTTGCAAAAGCAAATGGCCCACGCCAAAGAAATTCATAACGCTAAGCTTGCAGCTCAATCGGCAAATAATGCCAAATCAGAATACTTGGCAATGATTAGTCATGAAATCAGGACGCCGATGAACGGTGTGTTGGGCATGTCTAATTTATTGATGCAAGGTTCGTTGAACGAGGAGCAAAAGGAATATGCCAAAACCATTCACAATAGCGCCGAGTCATTATTACGAATTGTAAATGATGTGTTGGACTTCTCTAGAATAGAAGCAGGAAGAGTACAATTGGATAAAACGACCACTGATATTCGAGAACTGATTTCCCAGACTTTTGCTATTCTTCCCAAAAAATCTTCTGATCAGCTAAAGATCGACTTTTGGATAGACGAAAGTGTACCTCAGTTCGTTTATATTGATCAATTACGTTTAAAACAAGTATTGCTTAACTTTTTGGGCAATGCAGTGAAATTTACGGCACAAGGTAGCATCACTTTAGAATGCAAGGTCATAGATAAGGACGAAAGCGGTTTTATGCGCTTAGGCTTTATCGTGAAAGATACAGGTATTGGTATTGCCGAAGATCGTATCAAGTTGCTTTTTAAACCTTTTGTACAGGTAGATCATACTACCGTAAGGAAATATGGCGGTACAGGTTTGGGACTTAATATTGCCTATAACCTTATTTCCATGATGGAAGGTAAGGTGAAGGTAGATAGTATTGTAGGCAAAGGTTCTATTTTTACCTTCTTTATTGTTACCAAGGAGATGAGCGGCGGACAAAAGACCAAATCAGCTACAGGAACACAAGCGGTGTTAGATGTGGCGCTTTCTACGCTATATCCGTTAAATATTTTAGTGGTTGATGATAATGATATCAATTTGATGCTCATCACCAAAACATTGAACAAGCTGGGCTACGAATGTAAAAAAGCTTCTAATGGTCAATTAGCCGTAGAATTGGTGAAACAGAATGAGTTTGACCTGATTTTTATGGATATGCAGATGCCTATTATGGATGGTACGGTAGCTACTACCGAAATCAGAAAGCATTATCGCGTGTACGAATATCCTGTGGTTATTGCCCTTACGGCTAATGCGCTTGGCGACGGAAAGGATAAATGTTTGGAAGCAGGTATGCAAGATTTCATTGCTAAACCATTTAAACCTGCCGAAATAGAGGAGGTCATTAAAAAATGGGCGCCAAAAATTGTTAAATACAAAGACAAAACCCAATCTATTTTTTTAAGTTAGCAGCTTAAATAAGTCATATGTTAATTGTAAATAAACCCATAGCCCTTTTAGGCTTAATTATACTGTTTGCTGCAGCTTTTTGCCCTATGTTACAAGTTAAAATCCTTTTTAATTTGGTCACTTGGGGATTGTATAAAACAGATCCTCGTCTATTTTTAATCACCTATGCAATTGTTGCTATCTCAGCATTATGCTTTTTTGTAAGACAGCTTAAAGCTTATCGATTGCTTACGAGGGTATTGTTTGTTTGGATTTTGCTAATGGCCGCTGCCGTATATTTTAAATCAACGCATTACTTTAATCTTAAGTTCGCTGATAACCTTTTAGGTAAGACCATTCATTTCCAATGGGGATGGATTCTTTTGGCAATAGGTTCGGTACTTTTACTTTTCAGTGTCAAAAAAGAAGTTCTGAAGTCATAAAATATTTTATATTTGTGTCATAATGAAATGGTTATTTACCATATGGGCTGTTTATTTGTTGGCACTTGCTTCGTTGCCTTGTAGCGATGCGAGTAACCAATGCAAAGATAATGGCCCTAAAGTAGAAACCGTTAAAACGCATAGCCACGAAAAGGACAAGGATGATAACTGTGCTCCTTTTTGTTATTGCAGTTGCTGCAGTGTAAGCTTTGCCTCTTTTGATTTTAAACTTCTAGAAGTTACGCAGCCTAAGATGGCTTTTGCTGAAAAGAAAATCACCTTGCGTAACCACCAATTAGTTTCCAATTACTATGGAAACATTTGGAACCCACCCAAACTTGTCGCTTAATTTTTTTAGATAACCTGTGCTTTTTGGTTGCTTTGACCAAGGCAAGGCTGTTGGTTTTGTGTACTTCATCAAACTAACCGTCTGCCGGCGGCTACCATTTACCGCATTGTCATTTTGTGGGGCTTGCCTCACCCTAATTCCTATAGGCATTTAAGGTTATCCATTGCTGCTATTTGATAGCGGCCTGTCCATACTTTAAAAAAATTAAACGACATTACCGTGTTAGACAACATTATAAAATTTAGCATAAAGAACAAGCTTGTGATTGGCGCAATGACCTTGTTGCTGATCATATGGGGAGTTTGGAGCGCCACCAAATTACCTATCGACGCTGTGCCTGATATTACCAATAATCAGGTGCAAATCATTACCGTATGTCCAACGTTAGCAGGACAAGAGGTGGAGCAGTTGGTCACCTTTCCTATTGAGCAAAGTATTGCCAATATCCCCAATTTGGAAGAAACCCGAAGCATATCCAGATTTGGACTTTCTGTAATTACTGTGGTTTTTAAGGATGACGTGGATATCTACTTTGCACGGCAGCTGATCAACGAAAAACTGAAAGAAGCAGGAGAAAAAATTCCCAAAGGAATTGGAACACCTGAACTTGCGCCAGTAAGTACAGGATTGGGCGAAGTTTATCAGTACATTATCCACCCTAAAAAGGGTAGCGAGAAAAAATATGATGCCAAAGCCCTGCGCACCATGCAGGATTGGATTGTAGCTCGTCAACTATATGGCACTCCAGGTATTGCCGAAGTGAATAGTTTTGGTGGACAACTTAAACAATACGAAGTGGCTATTAATCCCAACCGTTTACGGGCAATGGGGGTAAGTGTTTCGGAAGTTTTTAGTGCCCTCGAAAAGAACAATCAGAATACAGGTGGAGCTTACATTGATAAAAAACCAAATGCTTATTTCATCAGGGGAATAGGTTTGGTGACCTCGTTAGAAGATGTAAAGAACATCAGTGTTAAAAATGAAACGGGCAGTGTCCCCATTTTTGTTAAGGATTTGGCTGAAGTACGTTTTGGCAATGCTATTAGGTATGGAGCGATGACCTACAATGGCGAAGTAGATGCCGTGGGTGGTGTAGTGATGATGCTGAAGGGAGAAAACAGTAACGAAGTGGTGAAGCGCATCAAACAGAAATTGCCCATTATCCAAAAGTCTTTACCAGAAGATGTAGTGATTGAACCTTATTTGGATCGAACTGATTTAGTAGGAAGAGCCATTAGTACGGTACAAAAAAACTTGATTGAAGGTGCCCTGATTGTGATTTTCGTTCTGGTACTGTTTCTAGGTAATTTACGTGCAGGACTCATTGTAGCCTCGGCCATTCCGTTATCCATGTTGTTTGCCCTTGGATTGATGAATGTGTTTGGTGTAAGCGCCAACCTGATGAGCTTGGGAGCCATAGATTTTGGATTGATTGTAGATGGGGCGGTGATCATTGTAGAAGCCACTTTGCACCATTTAGGACTCCGTAAATCGGTAAATAAACTTACCCAACAGGAAATGGACCAAGAAGTGTTCGAGTCTGCGTCCAAAATTCGTAGTAGTGCCGCATTTGGCGAGATCATTATCCTGATCGTGTATATTCCTATCCTCACTTTGGTTGGTATTGAAGGAAAAATGTTCCGTCCTATGGCGCAAACCGTAAGCTTTGCCATTTTTGGTGCACTGATTTTATCACTTACCTATATTCCTATGATGTGTGCTTTGTTCCTTTCTAAAAAGGTATCACACAAAGTAACGCTTTCTGATAGGATGATGACTTGGTTGCAAAACAGGTATCAGCCCTTGCTAAAAAAAGCCATAAAAATTAAATATTGGCTCATTGGAGCTACAGTGGCTGTTTTTACGCTTTGTCTCTTTCTATTCAAAAATATGGGAGGTGAATTTATTCCGCAATTGCAGGAAGGCGATTTTGCTTTTCACTGTATTTTACCTCAAGGAAGCTCGCTGAGCCAAAGTATAGAAACTTCTATGCAAGCCTCAAGGATCATCAAGCAATTTGACGAAGTGAAAATGGTAGTGGGCAAAACAGGAGCCGCGGAAGTGCCTACGGATCCTATGCCACCCGAGGCTACGGATTTGATGATTTTACTAAAACCCCAGAAAGAGTGGAAAAGTAATAGGAGCTACGAGGAATTGGCCGACGCTATCGAAGAAAAATTGGAGGCCATACCAGGTGTATTTTTTGAAAAGAACCAACCCATACAAATGCGTTTTAACGAGTTAATGACCGGTATTAGGCAAGATGTGGCGGTGAAGATATTTGGCGAAAACCTCGATACCCTTTCAGCTTATGCAAATAAGGTGAGTAAAGTAATACAAGGGGTGAAGGGGGCAACCTCACCACAAGTGGAACGTGTAAGTGGTTTGCCACAAATCAACGTGACCTACGATCGTACACGTATTGCCAATTACGGATTAAACGTACAGGATGTGAATGATGTACTAAGTACTGCTTTTGCAGGCAAAAGCGCCGGTGTGGTGTTTGAAAATGAGAGACGTTTTGATTTGGTGGTGCGTTTAGACAGCGCGCATCGCGGTAGTATAGACGATGTAAGTAATTTGATGATTGCCACTGCAACGGGTAATCAAATCCCTTTGTCGCAGTTGGCTACAGTGGAGTATAAATTGGGACCCGCTCAAATTAGTAGAGAAGCTAGTAAACGCAGAATTGTAATTGGTTTTAATGTTTCTGGTCGAGACGTACAAAGTGTGGTAGAAGACATCCAGCAAAAACTTGATCAAGAAGTAAAGTTGCCTATGGGTTATTATTTTACCTACGGAGGCCAATTTGAAAATTTGAAGGAAGCCAGCAATAGATTAATGATTGCGGTACCTATTTCGTTATTGCTGATTTTCGTATTGCTTTACTTTACTTTCCATTCATTTAAGCAGGCAGCTTTAATATTTACTGCCATTCCAATGAGTGCTATTGGTGGCGTATTTGCCCTTATGCTCCGTGGAATGCCATTTAGTATCAGTGCTGGTATTGGATTTATTGCCTTGTTTGGCGTAGCAGTGCTCAACGGAATTGTAATGATTGGCACCTTTAACCAATTAGAAAAGGAAGGTTGGAAAAATATGTTCGACAGAGTGTTGGAGGGAACTAAAATTCGCTTGCGTCCTGTACTCATGACAGCCACCGTGGCAAGTTTGGGCTTTTTACCAATGGCTTTAAGTACCAGTGCTGGAGCCGAAGTGCAGAAGCCTTTAGCTACCGTTGTAATTGGTGGTTTAATTACGGCCACCTTCCTCACGCTATTTGTATTGCCTTTGTTGTATATGATTTTTAATAAAACAGCAAAAAACAACTAACCCTACACTACTAATCATCTTTGAAAAATATTAAATCCTGAAAAACGAAAATTATAAACGGATGAATGAGAAATTAAAAAATAATATAAAAGAGTGGTCTTTAAAACCATTGGCAGTCCTCTGCTTTTTGGGGTTGTCCACTTGGAGTGCCAATGCCCAAATTAAGAAACAGTTAAATATTGATCAAGCCATACAAATAGCTATTGATAACAATTTGGGGGTTAAAGCTGGAGATTTGGAGGTAAAAGCCAGCCAGTCTCTAAAGAAAACAGCTGGAGAACTTCCTAAACTTGATTTGAACGCGCAGTTGGGACAATATAATAGTACCCAGTTTGACCAATCTTATCAAGTGTCACAAACCATTCCTTTTCCAACGCTATTTGGAGCCAGAAAGCAATTAATTAATGCCGAAATAAAGGGTAAGCAATTGCAAAAGGACCTTACGGTGTTGGAACTGAAAAACCAAGTGCGCAACTACTATTATCAAATATTGTACTTACAGCATAATGAACAACAGCTAAAACAATTAGATAGTCTTTATACTGATTTTATAAAGATTGCCCAGTTGAGATATAAGGCGGGTGATACCAAAAAAGTAGATGTGAGTACGGCGCAAACCAAGCAGGGAGAAATCAATTTGTTGTTAAAGCAAAATGAAGTGTATTTATCCAATGCGCATAGCAGTTTGGCAGCTTTGCTGAATACCAAGGAGGATTTCGAGTTAGCAAGTCAAAGTACTTTTGCACCCTTGCAGATTAATAACCTGCTGGATAGTGCGGTGGTGGCCAATCATCCCGCGGTACAATCATTTTACCAAGATGCATTGATTGCAGCACAAACTAAAAAGGTAGAGAAATCACAGACATTGCCTGACATTACCTTGGGTTATGTGAACCAATCTTTAATAGGTTTCCAAAATGTAAACGGCACTGAGAAATATTTTGGGGGAGGTAATAGGTTTAGCTCGGTAAATATAGGCTTGGCCATTCCTTTAACTTTTGGAGCTAACAAGGCCAGGGTTCGTTCTTTAGATTACAGACAACAGGCGGCTGAGGCAAATGCTCAACAACAACAGCGAAACTTAATGGCTCAAATGCAAAATGCGCTACTGCAATATCAGCAGGATATGAAGCAGTACCAATACTTTTTAAAGGATGCACTGCCAAATGCAAAAGAAATCCTTTCAGCTGCACAATTAGGCTATAAAACAGGGGATGCAAGCTATATAGAATACCTGTATGCTTTGCAAACGGCTACGGATATCCAGTTGAACTATCTAAAAAGTATTCAGCAAGTCAACCAATCTGTTATTAATATCTACACCATCATTAACCAATAAGTAATCACCATGAAATTCGAAATCAATAGAAACAAAATTTGGGTTGTTATTGCAGCTTTATCTGTTCTTACAGCCTGCAATAGCGACAAACAAACGGCTAGCTCAAATAAGGAAAGCACAGAAACCGCTAAAACTGCGGAAGCCCATGAAGAAGAAAGTGGGAACATTGCAACGTTAAGTCAGGAACAAATAGAAACGGTGGGTATACAATGGGCGCCTATTGAGCGCAAAGAGCTTACCGCTACCATTAGGGCTAACGGGATGTTGAGGGTGCCCAACAACAACAAAGCCAATGCTACTTCGCTGTACGGTGGCGTAATTAAAACCCTAAATGTACAAATTGGCGATTATGTAAGAAAAGGTCAAGTGATTGCTTCCATCACCAATCCGCAGTTTATACAATTACAAGAAGAGTATTTAACGGTGGATAACAGAATTATGTTGGCTGAGCAAGAGGCGCAACGCCAAAAAACATTGAACCAAGGAAATGCTGGCTCAAGGAAAAATTTAGAAAATGCGACCACGGAATTAAACACTCTGCGTACTCGTAAAGCATCCTTGCATCAGCAGCTCAGTTTGATGGGAATCAATCCCAATTCGGTAAGTAATGGCAGTCTTAAATCGGTTTTAGTAGTAGCTAGTCCGTTAAGCGGTACAGTGAGTAATGTTTTTGCCAAAATAGGTAGCTATGTTGATGTATCCTCGCCAGTGATAGAGGTAGTGGATAACAGCTCGCTGCATTTGGATTTGCAGGTGTTTGAAAAGGATTTGCCACAGGTAAAAGTAGGGCAGACCATCCATTTTACACTTACCAATAATGCCACTACTGAATATGATGCGACCGTATTTAGCATTGGTTCTTCATTTGAGAATGACAGCAAAACCATTGCGGTGCATTGTAAAGTAAATGGCAACAAACAAGGACTTATTGACGGCATGAATATCACCGGAATTGTGAGTTTAAATAATGTAATGACCCCAGCCGTACCTAGTGATGCCATTGTTGCTGCCGATGGAAAATACTACGTGTTTTTGCAAACGGCCAAAGCAACTGAAAAGCATGAGGAGGAGAAAGGGCATATACACGATGAAAAGGAAGAAAAACCTAAAAAGGAAAGTAAGGGCAATTTGAATTTTGAAAGGGTAGAAGTGCTTAAAGGGGTGTCTGATATGGGATATACTGCAGTAACCTTTTTGAACGAAATTCCTAAAAATACCATGGTGGTGGTAAAAGGAGCCTTTTTTGTGAACGCAAAGCTAAGCAATGCAGGTGGGCATGATCATTAGAGGGATTAGGAACTAGTGGATAGGAATTAGGGACTAGTAATTAGGTATTAGTGGCTGGGAATTAGTAGCAATGGGTAAAAGGGGATGGTCGTTTTAAGCACTGTCGTCTTTTGCCTGTTATTCTTTTTGTCACCCAGAGCATAGCGAAGGGTCTCCAAAGTATAAGGTTTATTTAATAGTTACCATGAGATTTACGTCGTAGCTGCTTTGCGGTCTTCGCTACCGAAGAGTCGGTACAAGTAGCGTACAGCTAGTAACTCATGAACCAAACAACCAAAAAACTAACCAACCAAAAAAACATACAATTTTTCCGTTGGAAGCCCCATTACATTGGTGTACGAACCTTCTATGCGTTGTACCACAGTAAGTCCAAACCAATCTTGGATACCGTAGCTGCCTGCTTTGTCAAAAGGTTGGTAATTGTCGATATAATGGTTGATTTCTTCTTTGTTCAACTCTCGACAAAACACGGTGGTCTTGTCATAAAATGAAGTAATATTGCCTTTGTAATTGATGCTTACGCCTGTGTAAACTTCATGACTACTGCCTGATAGTTTAGCGAGCATTTCTTGCGCTTCGGCATGATCTTTTGGCTTACCCAATATCTCTCCATTAATGGCAACAATAGTGTCGGCGGTAATCACAATATGGTTAGCATCACCAACAAATGCTTTGGCTTTCTTTTCCGCAATGTAAACGGCAATCTCTGGGGCACTCAAAGTATCGGGATAGCTTTCGTCGACATCCTTTAGTTCTACCGAAAAATCTAAACCCATTAAACGTAAAAGTTCTTGTCTGCGAGGCGATTTGGATGCAAGTATGATTGGTGCAGTAAGCTGAAGCATATGTTATAGTTATGCCCCAAATTTAGAAATAAAAAATGCAACCAATTACTTAAAACTAGATTTCGGAATAGTATAAGTTTTGGTTGCTTAATGGTATTAAACTACAAAAGCGACCAAGTGCCGCTTTTGTAATATGTTGTGGTTGGTTGAATTAATTTCCGCCTTGGCGTTCTTTCATTCTTTTTTCCATTTCAGCTTTTTGCTCATCTAGCATTGCTTTGTAGGTTTTCTTTTGCTCGTCATTTAAAACTGAACTTACTTTGGTTTCAAGGTCAGCTCTCATTTTTTGCATTTTTTCCATCATTGCTTGCCTGTCGCCGCCAGCTTCTTCACGTAATTTTTTTTGTGCTTCACCTTGTTCGGTAAAAATGGTAGTTAATTTTGCTTTTTGGTCATCAGAAAGCTTAAGTTTTTCATCTAGTTGTTTTACTCTAGCTTCTGGGTTAGCGCCCATACGGCCACCTGGACCACCTGGACGACCACCTTCTTGTTGTGCTTGTGCAAATGCTACCATACCAAATAATAGCCCGCAAATCATCATCAATTTTTTCATGTTTATTGTTTTTGTTTTTTCTTTGGAGCATAAAATCTGCAAGAGGTTTAATTTATCTGAAAAGATATTCTGTTAAAAAGTGTTAAGGCTTGGAATTGGGTAGTTTAAGGTAAAAAGTTTAGAGTTGTAAGGTTGAAAAGTTAAAAGGTTGTAAGGTTCCCGTAACACCTTAATCCCTAATAAACGAATGACCAATGAACCACTGAACTAATGCCAAACGGTCGGGACTGTTACGAGTCACTAACCACTAACCACTAGTAACTAGCCACTAACCCCTAGTCCCTATTTTGTCCGCTTTTTGTCCGCCCTGTTTTCTTTTTTTATAATGGCTTACATGATATTTTTGATAATCAGTAAAACAAAATAAATCAGTTGAATATGGTGCTACCTCTACTAAGGAATCCGAAAACTAGATTATTTTATCTTTTTATATTTTTGCTTGTTTTTTGCGTTACTGCAAAAGCACAGGTACAAGTAACTGCTACCGCTGCAACCACTGGCCCCTCCATTTATACTACGGTTAAAGGTGCATTTGATGCGATTAATGCAGGGACCCACAAAGGGGTAGTTAATATTGTTATCAATGCTAATACTACCGAAACAGCTACTGCTTCTCTCAATGCCAGTGGTAGTGGAAGCGCCAGTTATACTTCGGTAAACATTAAACCCCAGGCGGGAACAAATCCAATCATCAGTGGATCCGTTAACTCTGGGCCGTTAATTAAACTTAATGGTAGCCGAAATGTAACCATCGACGGTTCTAATAATGGAGGCAGTTCCCGTAATCTAACCATCACTAATACCAGTACAGCTAGTTCAAATGTATTACAGATCGGCTCTGTAGGTACTACACCTATTTCTAATGTAGTGGTAAAAAATAGTAACCTTATTAACGGTACAAATACTTCTACGGCTGTATTAGTTGGCGATGTAACTATAGTAGGAAGTGCAGGTTATTTTAACGATATCACTATACAAAATAATAGTATACGAAAGGCTTATATTGGCATATACTGTTATGCTACGGTTGCCACCAACAATGGTAATAACACTTTGGTAACGGAAAATGATTTGGATGCTACTGGCGCCAATGCCATTAGAATGGTAGGTATATATGTGCAAGGTGTGGATGGTATTACGGTAAGCAACAATAGCATTGGTAATTTTGAAAGTACGAGTGGAGAGTTTGATAGGGCAATTTGGTTTGCCGCTGCTACCAAAAATGCTACCATTACAGGCAATACTGTCTATAATATGAGCTATACCGGAGCAAGCTCTTATGCGCCCATTGGGATAAATATTGCTCCAGGCATTACCAATGCCAATTTTATGGTAACCAATAACATCATCAAAAATTTGGGCTCCACCGGTACAGGTACTACCATGGGTATTTTTTCCTATTCAGCTGCATCGGGACTAACTTACAGTGGTAATAAAATTAGCAATATCAAAAACACCAATACTAACGGTTATGGTGCCGCTGGTGCTTTATTTGCACATACCATTACAAGTGCCGCAACAAAATTTTATAACAACTTTATATGGGATGTAGCTGCTTATGGATATAATGGTTACGATGTTAATGATAATGGAAACGGAGTTGTTGTGGATGGTGGTGGAGGTTACGACATCAGTTTCAATACCATAGTGCTCAATTCCAATGCAACACTTACTGGTGCACATAGGTCGTCGTGTTTCCTAGTTACTGCCAATGTTGCTGCAACGGGAGCAATTAACTTAAGGAATAATATTTTAGCAAACCTACAAACCGTTGGTAACGCCAACAGTAGGTTAGTACTTTCCAATTTAGCTACTTCGGGTTCGGCAGTATTCGGCAATATTAATTATAACAGTTATTATGCTACCAGTACTAATCTTTCAAGTACAGGCACTAATGCATCCATGACCACTACTATTGCTCAATTACAAACTAGTTTGGGTGGCAATGCCAATTCGGTAAACATTCAACCAATACTATCGGGAGCTAATGATTTACATTTAGTTACCCCACAGCCCCAATTATTAGGTACACCTATAGCCGGTATTACTACCGATATTGATGGCGAAGCACGTAATGCCACTAGTCCTTACATGGGGGCAGATGAGTATGGCAAAAGAGTTACTCCAGATGCCAATGGTATTGTATATGTAAAGAAAGGGACTTTAGGTAACGGCCTCTCATGGGCATATGCCGTTTCTGAGTTGGCCGATGCCCTTAAGGCTGCCAAAATTAATACAGATATTAAGCAAGTTTGGGTAGCTGGCGGTATCTATAAGCCTATGTATAGCCCAGCCGATAACAATTTTGGCAATACTGATGGAAGAAATAATGCTTTTTTGCTGGTTAAAGATGTGAAAGTTTATGGAGGTTTTGCAGGAACAGAAACTACCTTGGGCCAACGAGATTTAAGTGTTATTGCAAATAAAAGTACGTTGAGTGGTGATTTTAATGACGACGATATCATCAGTGGTACGGGAGCTACGCTCAGTTTTACTAATAGAAGTGAAAATGCCTACAACGTGTTGTTTTCCGTAGGAGATGTAGGTACTGCCACACTCGACGGTTTTACCATTTCAGGAGGGGTTGGTGGCGTTTCAAATACCACGATTAATAATTTGCTGCTAGGGAGATCTAACGGAGGGGGAATGAATATATTTTCATCGAGCCCAATGATTGCCAACTGTACTTTTCAATATAATAATGTGCAAACGGGTATGGGGGGAGCTTTATATATCGGGAAGCCAACCAATGGTGTAACAGCAGCTCCCGTCATCTCCCAAAGTAGCTTTTTGAATAATAGTAGCAATAATATTTCTGGTCAAGGTTGGGGTGACGAGGGGGGAGGTGCTTTATACATCGTTTCTTCAAGCCCTACCATCTCTGATTGTAGCTTCGCTGGTAATTTGGCTACAGGTGACCGACTTGGAGGAGCTATTGTTAATGTGAATTCTGCGGCTAAATTTACTAATGTAACTATTCAAAATAATGTTACTTTGGGAGCAAATGCCGTAGGTGGTGGATTAACGAATTCAGGTACGGAAACCTTAACGCTAACCAATGTTATATTGAGTGGGAACAGCGCAGGAGCTAATGGAGGAGCAATTTACAATGGCTTTGGAACTGTGCCATCGTTAATGAATAACGTTTTGATCAGTGGGAATACCGCCAATAATGGAGGGGGGATTTATAATAGTAATTCCTCTCCTGTTTTGACCAATGTGACCATTAGTGGTAATCAGGCTAGTTTGGGAGGAGGGGTTTATAATGGGCAGGGTTCCTTACCGCAATTGCAAAATACGGTTGTATTTGGGAATAGCTCTGGAGTAACTAATAATGCAACCGTAGATATTCCTGTTTATAGAAATAGCATGGTACAAGATATAAGTGCTACAGGTTTGATCAGTTTTAATGGCAGTGCTTCAGACCTCTTCGTGTCTCCACTATCACCAGGTTTATCCACAGGGGGAGATTATAAACCAAAATCAGGAAGCGCTTTGATCAATGCTGGAGACCAAACGCTTTTTTTAAGCTTAAATGCCACCACAAAGGATCTTGCTGGCAATTTACGTTTGATGGGTGCCAACATAGATTTGGGAGCTTATGAAGTGCAGAACGAACCACCAATAGTTACCCTTTCGGCAGGCAATACGGTATACACCAATCCCAATGAAGTGGCAGTGGATAATCAGATTACCATTATCGATAATGACAACGCTACACTAGCTAGTGCTACCGTTACTATTAGTGGCAATAAGCAGGCGCAAGATATTTTAAGCTTTACCAATAATATTTTTGGCAATATCTCAGGTGTTTTTAATAACGGTGTGCTTACCCTTACTTCTGCTGGAGCCACTGCCAGTTTATTACAATGGCAAAATGCTTTGAGAACGGTAAAATTTAATACTGCTGAGCTGGTAAGCAATGGCACACGAACCATTGATTTTGTAGTGAATGACGGAGTAGCCAATAGTGCCATTGAATCCAAAACCATTACCTTAGCTTCAGCCGTAGCAAATTTAAATTGTGATGCCGCTACTAGCCAGACAAACGAAGTTAACGGTTTATGTATAGGCTGTTCTGTTACCAATTCAGCTGGTGCAGTAGATACTTACACGAGTACTGCCTCTACTATAAATATTACAGTAGGCCTTCTAAATGCCTACGGACAGCAATTACTGAAGTTTCCGTCGGTATCTTCACTTGGAGATACGGTAACCGTTCTATTGGAAGGACCGGCAACCGTTTTACCGGCAGATATTTTAGGTGCTATACAGATCAGTTCTTATAATGGAGCCACTTCTAATGGCGATGACGTAATGTTAAATAGTTCTTTGGTGAAAATTAAGGTCATCGGTGCCAAATTTGAAGTGAAGTTTAAACCATCGCAGCCTTATGATGGGATAGCCATTAAGGTTAATAGTGGAATAGTAAATAGTTTAACTTTTTTAAATATCTACTATGCGAGTCGTTTGTTGCCACCTCCCGTAGCCAATCAGTCGGTAGTAAATACGTGTGTTGGAACTTCGGCTACTTTAACAGTGAGTACTGTAAATACGGCTACGGTAGAATGGTTTGATGTTCCAACGGGTGGAACTGTGCTGCCTAACGGACAGGGGAATAACTTTACTACACCTCCACTTAATGCAAATAAAATTTACTACGCTCAAATAAAGCGAACCTCTAATTCTTGCGAAAATCCACAACGTACTGCTGTGGAAGTTCGCATGATTGCTCCTGCAAGTATTACGCAAGAACCAAGTAATAGCACCGTAAATGTAGGAGATAATGCTTCTTTTTCGGTTGTTGCTGCGTTAAGCCAAGGAACTTTGACCTATCAATGGCAGGTTAACAAAGGGAATGGTTTTGAAGATTTGAGCAACGGTGGAAAATATAGCCATACCAATACCGCTACACTTCAAATTACGAGTGCTGATTACAGTTTAAATACTTATCAGTATCGTTGTGTGGTGAGCGCTTGTGCGCAAGTGTTGAACAGTGAATCTGCTACGTTAACCGTTAATAAGCTAGCTCAAACCTTAAATTTTGTACAACAAACAAATGGAAGTACGGTAAATGCTACTTATGGAGATGCGGTCATCAATGCATCGGCTAGTTCAAGTGCTTCTTCTTTGTCTGTTACCTATAGTAGCAGTGATTTTTCGGTGGCTACGGTATCAAGTAATGGCCAAGTAAGCATTGTGGGTAAGGGAACGACTATAATTAAGGCAATACAATCAGGAAATGAGAACTATTTACCAGCTCAGGATATTTCTTTTAGTCTTAATATAGCTCCGAGAGCATTAATCATTACTGCTACAGGAAGCAACAAGGTATACAATGCCACAACTACCGCTACAGTGAACCTTAGCTCCAATGCCCTAACAGGAGATCTGCTGAACTTAGCTTATGGTTCGGCCAATTTTAACGACAAAAATGTTGGCAGTAGTAAAACGGTGACGGTGAATGATATTACCATATCAGGGACAAGTTCCGCAAACTATAGTTTTAATACCACAGCCAGTACCAGTGCCAATATTACGCCATTTGGTTTGACGGTTTCAGCCTCGGGCACTGATAAGGCTTACGACGCAACAAATACCGCTATAGTGAACCTTTCCGGCAATGCCCTTGTAGGTGATATGCTGGTGCTGAACTACACCAATGCCACTTTCAACGACCAGAACGTTGGCACGGGCAAAATCGTAAATGTTACGGGAATCGGTATCTCCGGTGTCGATGCTGGCAACTATACTTTTAATACTAGCACAATTACTACGGCAAGCATCACCCCGGTAACACTCAATATCTCTGCACAGGCCAAAACCAAGACCTATGGTGACCTGGACCCTGCGCTCAGCTACATCAGTGCGGGGCTTATAGGTACCGATGCCATTACTGGAGCCCTGGCCAGGGACGCTGGGGAAAATGTAGGGACATATGCAATCGGGCAGGGGACCCTGACCGCGAGCAGCAATTACCGTATCCTTTTCACGCCGGCCAACCTTACCATTAACAGGGCAACACTGACCGTAACGGCGGCCAATGCAGCAAGGTGCTTTGGACAGGCCAATCCCTCATTTGCGTTGAGCTACAACGGCTTTAAGCGCAGTGACAACGAAAACAGCCTGGCCACCAAACCACAGGCCGCTACCCTTGCCACAGTCAACAGCCAAGCAGGCAATTATCCGGTTACGGTATCGGGAGGGGCTTCGGGCAACTATACTTTTGTGTATGCGAACGGAACCCTGAGGGTGGATGCGTTACCCACCGTTGCCATTGTCCCAAGTAGGCAGGGTACCATTGGCAAGGGATTAACGCTACAGTTGACCGCCACTGGCGGTACCAGTTACAGTTGGGCCACTGCACAGGGCATCATCTCTGGACAAAACAGTGCAGCCCTTACCATAAGGCCAACCACCAATACCACCTACACGGTAACAGCGACCGATGCCAATGGTTGTAGCAGTACCGTGAGCTATGCCGTTACCGTAGCAGATGACCTTTCCATCTTAAAGGCCAACAACCTATTAAGCCCCAATGGGGATGGTATTAATGATGTTTGGAAGGTAGATAACATAGATATGTACCCACAGTCTACCGTTCGTATTTTTGATAGGGCAGGGAGGGTGCTATATACCAGAAAAGGCTACGATAACAGTTGGGACGGTACCTACAATGGACAGCTATTAGCCGAAAGCACCTATTATTATATCATCGACCTTGGTGAAGGTAGGGCGTTGAGAGGTTTTATCACCCTTGTAAGAGAGAGTAGGTAGGAAATGAAAGTTTAAAGAGTTTAAAGGGAAAAGTATAAAGTATAAGGTTGGAAAGTTGGAAGATAGTACTAACACCCGCACAGTATTTCGAAACTTCTATCTCTCTCCCTTTTAGGGAGAGATGGCGATAGCCAGAGAGGGTTGTAAACTTAACAGAACTTACTATTGCATTACGATACCGAAATAAATTCGGGATGATGTTATGCTGAATGGAAAATCTCAGGTCGGTAATTAGCCACTAACTACTAATCCCTAGCCGCTAGTTCCTAATCCCTAATGATTAGGAAAGAATTGCTATTTACTAGCTTCGGCTGCAGAAGGGGTACTTCCGTGCCAATTATGCTGTACTTTAAGTACTTTTTCAATCACGTCCCTAGCGGCAGCTTCGCCACCTTTTTTAGGGGATATATAATGACTGATGGTTTTAATCTCTTCAACGGCATCTGATGGGCAGGTGGCAATACCTACAAGTTTCATCACTTCTAAATCGGGAATATCGTCGCCCATGTAAAGTACTTGGCTAGGATTTATGCCTTTTTGTTGAAGGTAATTGTTGAAAATCTCTACTTTATCGCTCACACCTAAAAAAACATCAGCAACGCCCAAACTTTCAAAACGCTTGTGCATTGCTACGCCTTTACCACCCGAAATAATGCAGATGTGATAACCTTTTTTGGCTGCCAATTGTAGCGCGTAACCATCCTTAATGTTAAAGGAACGAAGCAACTCGCCACTTTCTGTAGCCATCACTGTTCCGTTGGTTAATACACCATCTACGTCAAAAACGAAAGTGCTGATGTTTTTAAGGTTTTGTAAAAACCCCAAACCCCTGGAGGGGCTTTGCTCTTTGTCGCTCATATTACTTTAAGAACATGTTAAATTCCCCTTTAGGGGATTAAGGGGTTATTGATTATCTCTCCACTCGTAAACCCAAGCAGATTGGATTTGCTCTAAGTGGCCTTCGTTGCACTCTTCTCTGGTACCTGCAAAATTAGGAAGTTCCAAAACCCATTCAATAAGTTCTGTAAATCTAATTCTGTAGATTTTTGGCTCATCAAAGTCATCTCCAAATTTTTCGTAAAGCTCCAAGGCAATATCCTCATGGTCTTTCCAGTAAATAGGGAGTGCAAATCTATCGTTGTTCATATTGTTGTTGTAAAGTTTGTAATGTAGTTTAACTGCTTAGTTGGTTAATCGGTTAACCGACAATCACCAGCTTAATCGTAAATCTAAAATCGTAATTCGTAAATTTTAATGTCCCAAAAAGCCTGATTGGTCTGGAATGGTTACTTCAATATCACCATCTAAAACGATACACTGGCAGGCTAGTCTTGAAGTAATTCTTGGACGTACCGCACGGTCAATAAAATCTTCCTCTTTTTCAGAGATTTCTTGGATATTGTCCATGCCTTTGTTTACATAGATGTGGCAAGTACTGCAACCGCAAACGCCACCACAGTTGTGCTGTAGCTCAATGCCATTGTCTAAAACTACATCTAATACATCTTCACCAGCAGCGATAGGGAGCTCAATAGGTTCTTTTCCCTCTTCTTCGAAATTTATCTTTAGTTTGAAAATACTCATAATACAATGCAAAAGTAAGCAGCCGAAATCAAAAAAACGGTATTATCTGGTTTTTTTAATCTGCTCGCTTAAAAGTTTATAAATTGTTAACCAATCCGAGTGCTCTTTGAGCAAATCTTCATGTTTTTTTAAGGTCTGCTCATCATTCCTAATGGCAGGACCAGTTTGCACTTCAATAGGTAGAGCCGTTTGCACCTTGTTGGCAGTTTCGGCAATTAAAGGCTTGATGATGTTAAAATCAAGTTGGTGTTGAGCCAGTAATTGTTGGGCAACGCCGTATAGGTAGTTTGGGAAATTACAGGCAAATACAGCCGCAAGATGTAATGTTTTTCTTTGCTCGCTATCCACCTCATAAATGTTATGGCTGATGATTGCAGCCAATGTTTTCAACTGTTGTAGGCTTTCCACGTTGTTAGCCTCTAAGCATAATGGTACTTGTTCAAAATTCAGCGCTTTATGCTTTGAGAATGTTTGCAATGGATAGAATACGCCATAATTAACATTTTCGTTCAAAGTATTTAAAGCAACCGCACCTGAAGTATGTGCAACCACACCACGATAGTTTTTTAGCTGTGCAGCAACATCAGCAATGGCATCATCCTTCACTGAAATTAGAAGGATATCACTCTCATCATCGGTAATTTCGGAAATTTGGCTTACCGTCTTTGCACCCACTTGATTGGCCAATAGCTCTGCATTTTTAAATTGATGCGACCAAATGCCTAATATTTCTACATGAGCAAGGTGTAAAGCTTTGGCTAGGTGTGTAGCTACATTTCCCGAACCTATGATGGATACTTTCATTAATCAGTTTTCAGTTCTTTTTTCCGTCTGAAAATAGACATCAAGAAACCAATTACCATTACAATGGTACCAATCCAATATAAGTTGATATATGGGAACTCGATGGATTTGAATACCACCCAGTCTTTTGCTTGTTGAGGCTTCTCGAAAATTTGAAGTTCAAATTTATTTTCATCAGGAATGATTTTAGTAAATCTAACCCTTAAACCTAATTCATCAATTTTACGGGCAAAATCAAAAGTGTTATTGCCTTTAATTAAGAACAATGGTTCTGCATTATAAATTTTACCACTTACGTTGATTTCTAAAGGTAAGCTCACTGCTAAGTCTTCCTTTTCAATCTTTAAATCCCTAACTACAGGTTTGTTGTTAAGTGCTTTTACGGTCAATACACCACTGCTGGTATGAACGGTATCACCCACTTTTAAAGTAACAATGCGAGGAGCTTTGTAATTTTCTTCTTCGGTATGCCCTTCATGTTCAGCATGCTCTTCTTTTTTCTGAGCCGCACTGGTAATGTGGGTATAAATATCTCTCAATAGGTAATGTTTCGTATCTGGAGACGCGATTAATCCCATTTTTCCATTTTCTTGGATACTAGGATTTACTGAAAAATCTTCTTTTACTTTACCTGTTTCTTCATCAATTACCCTAAAATTAAGTTTGTAGTAGGTGTTTGGTTGGATAGTGGTATCGCTTACATAAGTAACGGTGTATTTACCCATTTTCTTAGGCTCGTTCTTATATAACATGATGTTCTCCCCAGGTTTTGCTGCTTTTTCGAAATCTTTAACAGGGATAAAATTAGTTTCGTTGATAGAGATAGGTTGGCTAGTTGCTGCGGCAACCAAAGCACCAATTAGCAATATTGCAAAACCAATATGGGCAATAGCTGAACCCGCTAATTTATTTCCTTTTCTAGTGAAAATGCCCGTTAATAATCTGGCATTAGCTAAGATGGCAAAAATACAGCTAAAGGTTAGGATGATATACATCAGGTTGGTGTAAATTCCTGTTGCCCAAACCATCACTCCAGTAATGACCATTGCAAATACTACAGAAGAAATTAAACTGCTATAGAACTTACGAGGATCAGTACGTTTATACTTTAAAAACTGAGAGAAGCCTGAAATTAATGCGATAAGTACCGCAAAAGGAGCTTGCCATTGGTTGTAAAATCTTACTGCATCTTTGATAGGTGCATAATTGGTGCCGAAAGCAGCATTAAATACAGGTACAGAAGTCGCAAAAATGATGTGGATACAAGAAACGGTAACTACTAAAGCACCAATAAACATCCAGAATTCGCGTGAGTAAGTTTCTTCGTCTTTGTGCGTAATTGGTAACTCTTTCCATCTGCAGGCAACAAAAAATACCGAAATTCCTAAAAATACTAGGATGTAAATTACCAATTGCCAGAACATTCCCAAATCGGTGAAGGAGTGAACCGAAGTTTCTCCCAAAATACCACTTCTGGTTAAGAAAGAAGCATATAGCACTAAAATAAAACTTACCAATATCAGCGCCATTGCGGTAAAATAGGCGTGGCCAGTATTTTTATAGGCAATAATTACGTGCAAACCACCAATAAGTGTTAACCAAGGGATGATAGAAGCATTTTCTACCGGATCCCAAGCCCAGAAACCACCAAAGTTAAGTGCTTCGTAAGCCCAAAATGAACCCATAATAATACCTGCACCTAAAATCATTACGGCAAATGAAACCCAAGGTAATACAGGTTTAACCCAATCTTTATAACGTTTTTGCCAAAGTGCAGTAATGCCATAAGCAAAAGGTACAATCATGCTGGCAAAGCCTAAGAATAGGGTTGGAGGGTGGATAACCATCCAATAGTTCTGTAATAGAGGGTTTAAGCCTTTACCATCAGTAATAAAGGTTAAATAATTTTTATAGTTCTCCGGGTCAGAAAAAATAGGAATGGTGGCTTTCAGATCCATGGCATCTCTTAACAGGATAAAAGGAGATGAACCCACACGTGCTCCGAAAATTTCTACGCCTAAAAGCATCGAGGCTAAAAACACTTGGGAAAGTGCAATAATGGTCATCACACCATTTTCCCATGATTTAGCTTTCCAAATCAGGATAATACCTAATAGGGATTGCCAAAAAGCCCATAGCCAGAAACTACCTTCTTGTCCTTCCCAAAAAGCGGAGATGATATAATATACAGGCAACTCCTTAGAGGAGTGTGACCATACGTAGTAATATTCGTTGTAGTGATTTAAGATGAGGTAGAATAGCGTAGAGCCAATTCCGATGATACCAATGGTATTAACCAAAAAACCAATTCTCCCTAGTTTAGTCCAAGAACTATCTTCAAGATTTTTGTTTTTGGTGGCGAAGAAATAGGCGATAGTAGAAAGTAGTGATGCGCCAAACGAAAGTACGATGAAAAATTGGCCTAATTTGCCCGGAAGGAGGTTCTCTCCAATAAACTGTATATCCATTAAGATTTTGATTCTTTTGTCCCCTTTATCTCTTTAACTGTCCCATCCTGGTTTACTTCAACCATGTTATCGTTATATTTTGAAGGACATTTCATTAAAATCTTTGAAGCGTAGAAAGTGTTGTTTTCCATCTTTCCAATCAATACCAATTTTTCAGAACGCTCAAAATCTTGAGGTTTAGAACCATTAAGTACCACTTTGTTAACGGTGCCTTTTTCATCTTTCATGTAAAAAGCGAAATGATTAGGGTCTTTAACCGCATCATAGTACATGCCTTTGGTTTTTTCCCAGTAGCCCATCACGTGTTCTTCTTTTTGGGATTCGGCAGCTTCATTGAAGTTTGCGTAAGAGTCGGTGTCGGCATTTAAGCTTACTAAGAAGCCTATGCAAATGGCAATGGTGATTAAACCGATGATGGCACTTTTTCTCATCTGTACAAATGGTGTTGGTATGATTTAAAATACAGTGAGCAAAGATAGGAAAACTATGTAGGCTAGGCTATTGTGCTATCCCTTTTATCTATATCTTGACAATTAGTTGATAAACAAAAAAGCCCCGTAACAGATTAATTACGGGGCTTTGATGTTATTTAGAACCAGTCTATGGCCAAACGCCTAAGTTCATGTATGAAACGGCAATTTTGTCGATTGAATTTACAAAAGCAGCAGTTCTTAAAGTTTTAACTTCTGGTTTGTCAATTAATGTTTGTCTGATTTCACGGTATGAGTGGATCATGGTATCTTCTAAGCCAGAGTTTACCAATTCTAATTCCGATGCTCCTTTAACGATCATCAAACGGTGCTCAGCAGGAATAGTTTTTCCAGTAAGGCTTTCCAAAGTGTTGATCAAGTTCGCATTTGAGTTTTCAGCATAGCGATTTTCCATACGGCCAAAAGCTACGTGAGAAAGGTTTTTCAACCACTCGAAATAAGAAACAGTTACACCACCTGCGTTGCAATACATATCAGGGATAATGATACCACCCATTTCAGTGAAGATTTCTTCAGCTTCTGGAGTACATGGACCATTTGCACCTTCAGCAATTACTTTAGCTTTGATGTTACGGATGTTTTCCGCAGTAATTTGGTTTTCTAAAGCTGCAGGAACCAAGATATCACATGGTTGCTCTAAACCTTCTTTAGAATTTTTGAAATCTGTTGCACCAGGGAAACCTAAAATAGAACCAGTGTTTTTACGGTGTGCAAAAACCTCGTCAATGTTCATTCCGTTTGCATTGTAGATTGCGCCTTCAAATTCGCAAACTCCTACAATGGTACCACCAAATTCAGTTAAGAATTTAGCTGAGTGGTAACCTACGTTACCCAAACCTTGTACAATGATTTTTTTATCTTCCAAACCAGCAGTAAGACCTAGCTTTTTCATGTCATCAGCGTGGCTTACACACTCACGAACAGCATAGGCAACACCACGGCCGGTAGCTTCTTTACGGCCACGGATACCGTGTAACGCGATAGGTTTTCCGGTAACACAACCAAGGGCATCTAAAGAGCCTGGGTTCATGGTCATGTAAGTATCTGCGATCCAACTCATCTCACGCTCGCCCGATCCATAATCAGGAGCAGGAACGTCGATACCAGGACCGATAAAGTTTTTCTTGATTAACTCGGTAGTATAACGGCGAGTAATGGTTTCTAATTCGGCAACGGTATAATTCTTAGGATTAATGCAGATACCGCCTTTTGCACCACCGAATGGTACGTTTACAATGGCACATTTATAGGTCATTAGCGCTGCTAGAGCCATCACCTCATCTTCGTTAACCATATCGCTATAACGAATACCACCCTTGGTAGGGCTCATGTGGTGCGAGTGCTCTACACGCCATGCGTCAATTACTTCAAATCCGTTTCCTCTACGAATTGGGAATTGGAAACGGTACACACTGTTACATGCTTTAATTTGTGCCAATAAACCTTCAGGGTGTGAGGTGAATTTGGCGGCGTCGTCAAAGTTTTTGCAGACATCGCTGAAAAAACTTGTTTCATTTGCTGTACTAGCCATTTTTTTGAATTTTGGTTTTATGCTTTTACGGGTGCAAAATTGCAGTAAAATAAACCATTCTTGCAAGAATATTTTGCTTAGTGTATGGTAAACACTATTGCATTTCGGTTCAAAAAAACGTGCCTAATGCGTTTAAAATTAGTTTTTGGGTGTTGATTTTTTTTCCAACAATTTCAAACGTTTGTCTAGCGTGAAAAGATAAAAGAGTAAGCCTGCCAAAATAATGACGATACAAATCACTACAATGTAAATTTTTCCATCAGCGCGCAGCTTGTCGGCCATCTCAATATCGCTGTTTTGAGCTAATAAATTAAGCGACGAAAATAGGAGGATAAGTACAGTTAAAATCTTCTTCATTACAAAGTGTTGTGTTTATTTTCTAGTGTTTTTATTCTAAAACGTAAAGTGTAAACCCAGTAGCCTACTAAAATCCATCCCAAGCAAGCAGGATAAAAGACCATACGCATGCGGCTATCCAAATCGTAGCTGTTAAAGCCCGGATTGCCACCATTACCTGGATGTAGGGAGTCTTGTAGACGTGGTAAAACGAAGAGCAATACCACCATCATAGGGAAAGCAAAGATGTTATAAATTGCAGCTATTTTGGCTCTTTTCTGTTCTTCGTCAATGGCATTTCTCAATACAAAATAGGCAAAGTAAAGAAGGAGTGAGATGGCAGCAAAGTTTTGTTTTGGGTCGAAACTCCAAAATTGGCCCCAAGTGAATTTGGCCCAAACGGCACCTGTAACAATGCCCAATATCCCGAAAATGACCCCTGCATTGGCACTTTCTACCGCTCTAATATCATCAGCCTCATTTTGCGTACTTAATGATTTAATGCTATAGAAAACAGAAATGGTAAAGAGCACCACCATGGCAAACCACATTGGTACGTGGAAATACAGGTTTCGGATGGTCTCATTTAAGATGGCCATTCTAGGTACACCTAATAATAAACCCGCAATTGCGGTATACACTACTAAAACAGCGGCTAATATTTTCCACCAGGTTTTATACATACAGTTTATAATTATTGATTGAATGAATTTTGAATGATTGAATAGTGTAAGGTGTCTAAAATTTACTCATTCACTAATTCTCTCATTTAATCATTTGTTTTAATCTCGCCAAAGGTAAGGAAATAACAATAAAGCAACTGTCATCACCATTACATTTATCAAAGCCAAAAGGCCAATTTCATCTAAACTTACGCTTCGATCTAGCCCATCCATTGCATTTTTCGCAAATTTGATCAGTACAATCAATACAGGAATGATAATCGGGAAGCTTAAAATAGCCATTAACATTCCTCCGTTCCCTGTTTTTGAAGCAATGGCCGAAACCATGGTGAAAATGGTGGAAAAACTCAAACTCCCCAATACAGCGGCCAACAGGTACATTAAAATGTCAATGTCTTTATTAGGTTCAAATACCAAACAATAAAATGCAAGCGCAATTACCGTAAGGATCATCATTAACAGACTATTGTAAATGGTTTTAGCTATAATTAAGGCTACAGGGCTTACTAAAGTGTAGGTATATAATTGCCTGCCTCTGCTTTCCTGAAGGAAACTTTTTGCAATGGCGTTAATAGATGCAAATAACATGATGATCCAAAAAAGTGCGTTCCAAGTAATCTTATCAATAATTTGGAACGACATAAAGCATACAAAAACGGTAGAAACTACATAAAGTAACACTCCATTAAGGGCATATTTGGATCGCCACTCTAAAATGATCTCCTTTTTGATTAAATGTTTTACCTGTTGAGCTAAATGCATTGTGGCAAAGATAGAAATTAACCCCTAAATCCCCTAAAGAGGACTTTGTTTGAAATGTCATAAATTATTAAGGCAAGTTATGGCGTGGCTATTACCACTCCCAAGGTCGCTCTCTACCCTATAGGGGAGAGATGTCCAACGGACAGAGAGGGGTTAATGTCCGTGTCCTGCGTAAAAACCAATCAGCGCTACACCTATACCTAATAATACGGCTAGCATTTTGCGTTTGTTGATTTTATGGTCGGCGCTTGATTCAAATAGAATGGTCGTAGAAATATGAAGGAAAATACCAATCACAATGCCCATAATTTTATTGAAATAAGCTTCAATACCTCCTAAACTTCCATTGCTTAAACCTAAACTTACCCAATAACCTAGCGGCGCCATTACCGCAAATAAGATCAATAGGGAGATAATAGGACCTTTTTTAATATGGTTTTGCAATAGGATACTGGCCAAGGCAAAAGCTGCCGGAATGTGGTGTAATGCTATGCCAAAAATAAACTCATTGTGATGATCTTTTGCTAAAGGCATTCCCTCTAAAAAAGCGTGTAAACATAAACTGATCATGATTCCATAAGGAAAGGAATGTTCATGATGATGTTTATGGATGTGACCGTGTTCAACACCTTCCGAAAATTGTTCAAGGAAAACCTGTAGCAAAAAGCCAATCAGGATGTAAATACCAATTTCGTGCCCATCGCTACCACTGTAGGCATCGGGAATAAGATGTAATACGGTAATGGAGAAAAGATAGGCCCCACTGAAGGACAGAATTAATTTTAGAAGTTGCGATTTATCATTTTTAACCAAAAAAATGGCCAATCCACCTAAAAAGGCAGAAAAGAACAAAACCGAAAATTTCCAAATTTCCATTACTGAGCTGGTTTTATTTTATGATAGATAAATGTGGTGAGCAAACCAAGGCTAACGCCAAGTAAAGTACCGCAAAAAACGTCGATAGGGTAGTGAACACCTACATATATTTGAGCAAAGCTGATAGAAGCTGCCCATAAAATACCAATAGGTAAAATAGGTCTCCATTTTCGGTAAAAAACGCCAATTAGAAATACAGCAATACCAAAGTGGTTGGTGGCATGTGACGAGGGAAAACTTTTGCCGCTACCGCAAGGTACTCTGTGAATGATCTGATTGGCCAATCGAACTTCGTTACAAGGTCGGGTGCGGTTTACATTTGGTTTAATGATTCTCGACGAAATCATGTCTCCCAAGGCAAAGGTTAACAATACACCGCCAATAATGTAAAGGCCTGTTCTTTTATACTGTTTGATACAGAAAATGACGATAAACAAATACAGCGGCGACCAAAAAAATCGATTGCGCAATAAAGGCATCAACCAGTCGAAAAAGCCATTGCTTAAACCACGGTGTATTTTTAAAAATAACTCGGTATCAAACTGTAAAAGTTCTTGCATCATGCTTTTTTGCAAATAAGAATCAAACGGTCAGATTTCAATTCATCAAACGCTTCCAAGTGGTAGTTGCCAAATTTCTCGATGATTTGCATGCCGGCTTTCTCTAGCATATTTTCAAAATCACTCAATAAAAATGCCTGTACACGCTCCTCAAAGGCATAATCTTTTAATTTGTGCTCAAAATTTATGTGCTTGATGATTTTGCCATCAGCTACAAACTTATGCAAGTGAAACTCAATGCCATCAATAGTTTTGATTTCCTGATTGGTCAGGTTCTTGATGATTTTCTGTGTATTGAAGTAATCAATCACAAAAGTGCCATCAGCTTTCATGCTTTTTCTAAAAGCTTTTAACGCATTTACGTGGTCTTTTTCAGTTTCGAAATAGCCAAAGCTGGTAAACAAGTTAAGCGCAATGTCAAAATAATTAATGTACGACAGCTTGCGCATATCGTGCACATAAAAATGCAGGTTCTTTTGCTCAAACTGCTGCGCATATTTAATATTTTGCTCAGAAAGATCAATGCCCGTTACATCATATCCTTTTTTATTCAGGTAAATAGAGTGTCGACCTCTACCGCAAGCAATGTCAATAATTTTGCTGTCTATACTTGGCTTTAAATGGGCCAGTAAATTATCGATGAGCAATTCTGCCTCTTCGTCATTTCTGTTACCGTAAAGAATGTGGTAATATGGCGAATTAAACCAGTACTGAAACCATTTGCGTTGCATTTCTATTCAAATTTAGGACGACAAATATAGTGTTTGTGCAATAATGTTGCAATAAAATATTGCTTCTTGATTGGTTTGCACTTCCAAAAATACGCTAAACAAAAACCATTGACAAGAGCAAACAACTACTTAACTCATAGATTTACTTGAAGTTTAAATTTCAAAATCATGATAATTAAGCTAAAGTTAAAGCATTTATTTTTCTTAATTTTGACGAAAAATAGAAGACTTGACTTTAATAAAATCTATCTCAGGCATTAGGGGAACTATTGGCGGCAAGGCTGGCCAGGGCTTAACCCCAATTGATATTGTGAAATTTACAGCTGCTTTTGGTTCATGGGTAATCAGCAAGGCAGAACATAAAAGAATTGTTATTGGACGTGATGCACGTATCTCTGGCGAAATGGTGAACAACTTGGTAGTGGGTACCTTACAGGGCTTGGGCATAGAAGTGATTGATTTAGGTCTTTCTACTACACCTACTGTAGAGATTGCCGTACCAATGGAAAAAGCTGCTGGTGGAATTATTTTAACGGCTAGCCACAATCCAAAACAATGGAATGCTTTAAAACTTTTAAATGCCAAAGGCGAATTCATTAGCGATGCTGATGGCAAAGAAGTATTGGATATTGCCGAAAATTCGGATTTCAGTTTTGCCGAAGTAGACCACTTGGGGCAAGTGATTAAAAACGATACTTACATTCAAAAACATATTGACGCCATTTTGGCGCTTCCTTTGGTGGATGTAGAAGCCATTAAAAAAGCCAACTTTAAAGTAGCTATTGATTGTGTTAATTCAACAGGAGGAATTTTTCTTCCTCCTTTATTGAAAGCTTTGGGAGTTGATACGGTTTATGAGCTTTATTGCGAACCTAACGGACAATTTCCTCACAATCCAGAACCACTACCTGAGAATTTAACAGAAATTGCAAAGGTGGTACAGCAAAAGAATGCTGATTTAGGTATTGTGGTTGATCCGGATGTGGATAGACTATGCTTTGTAAATGAAGATGGTTCTATGTTTGGTGAAGAGTATACCTTGGTAGCAGTGGCTGATTATGTGCTAAAACATACGCCAGGCAACACGGTTTCAAATTTATCTTCAACAAGAGCATTAAGAGATGTTACCGAGAAAGCGGGCATGGAATATAATGCAGCGGCTGTTGGCGAGGTAAACGTGGTGAATCAGATGAAAGCAACTAATGCTATTATTGGTGGGGAAGGAAATGGAGGAATTATTTATCCAGAGTCTCATTATGGTAGAGATGCACTGGTAGGAATTGCACTTTTCTTATCTCATTTGGCTAAATTTGGTAAACCTATTTCGGTACTAAGAGCAAGTTATCCAGCTTACCACATTTCAAAAAACAAAATCACCTTAACTCCTGAAATGGATATTGATTTGTTGTTGGAGAAAGTACAAGAAAAGTATCAAAAACAACCTCATAGCACAATAGACGGACTAAAAATTGAGTTTGATAAAGAATGGGTGCATTTACGCAGGTCGAATACAGAGCCAATTATACGTATTTATAGTGAAGCTGAAAATGAGACCACGGCAGAGAACTTAGCTCAAAAAATCATCTCTGATATTAAGGAAATATTGCAGATCAGCTAGGAAGATGGTTAATTGTTAAAATCAGTGAACTGTTTAACTAGGTACTAACTACTAGCCACTAATACTTGGCTCCTGAAAAACACTAACTAACACACAAATAAAAATGAAACGAGTTTATTTAGACAATGCAGCTACCACACCCCTTGACCCTGCTGTAGTGGAAGAAATGACCAATGTAATGCAAAATTACTACGGGAATCCTTCTGCCATACATGCATTGGGCCGTGAGGTGAGAACCTTGGTAGAGAAAGCACGCAAAACGGTAGCTACGCTGCTTAATGCGTCGCCTTCAGAAGTTTTCTTTACTTCTGGCGGTACCGAAGCAGACAATACCGCTATTCGTTGTGGAATTGCAGCTTATGGGATTAAACATGCCATTACTTCTACCATTGAGCATCATGCTGTAGAGCACACCTTGAACATGTTGCTTAAGGATGGCGTGATAGATAAACTTAGTTTTGTAAATATTGATGAAAAAGGGAATGTAGACTATGCTCATTTAGAAGAGCTTTTGCAAAATAACGAACGTAGTTTTGTTTCTTTAATGCATGCCAATAATGAGTTGGGTACTTTAACCGATATGGAAAAAGTAGGTGATTTATGTGAGAAATATAATGCCATTTACCATGCGGATACGGTACAAACGATGGGACATTACCAACATGATGTACGTAAGCTAAAAGCTCATTTTATTGTTTGTGCAGCACATAAATTGCATGGTCCAAAAGGTGTAGGATTTTTATATGTAAACAATAGCATTAAAATTCCGCCGATGATTTATGGAGGTGCGCAAGAGCGTAACATGCGTGGTGGTACCGAAAATGTATATGGCATTGTTGGTTTGGCCAAAGCTTTGGAAATTGCTTATACCGAAATGGAACAGCACCAAAGTCATATACAGGGTTTAAAGGATTACATGAAGCAACAGCTGATTGCTGAAATTCCAGGTATTTCTTTCAACGGTGAAACCGACTCAGATAAAAGTTTGTATACGGTGTTGAACGTGTCTTTCCCTGAAATGGATATGGCAGATATGTTATTGTTCAATTTGGATATTAACGGTATTTGTGCTTCTGGAGGCAGTGCTTGTTCTTCAGGATCTAACATCGGTTCGCACGTACTTAACGGTATCAAAGCAGATCCAAATCGTCCTGCGGTTCGTTTCTCATTTAGTAAATACACCACTAAAGAAGAAATTGACTATACCTTGGAGAAAGTTAAAATGGTAGTAAAACAGAACGCTTTGGCGTAAGCTGAATATTCATAGGTTTAAAAGAAAAGGGAAAACTGTCAAGTTTTCCCTTTTTTATTTAACGTGAGTTCGGGTTAAAAAAATACTTTATGTGCACCGCAAACTAGTATTTGCAACAAAAACACTAGTTTTTTGCTGCTATTTAGTGTTCTGTCGCTTCGCGGACAAACTTTTTTCCTATAGATGAAAAAAGTATGCAAAAAAATCCACGGCTGCGCCCTGTTCTGTTAAAGGAACAACTAGGGCTTATTTGTGCGTACCGAACAGGCCAAGGCCGATTTTAGTAGAACGAAGAGGGTTTGCTAGGGCTGGAGATCATTTAAAATCACAAAACGCTTATTCCAAACTCACGTTATTAATAAGCCTTGTCATTCCGACGCTAGGAGGAATCTTATTAAACCTCATAGGCTTTTAAACAGCGCAGCCCTCAACTTAACCATTGAATAAATTAACAAACGAAAGTTAAACCTACAAGGTTTGTTTGTTGTCAAGAATTTACTGATTAACCCACTTCGGATTACTCTTTAATACCTTCCCATGAACAGGACAGTTGGTGTCATGTGCGCCTGGCAGAAAACCGATGCTCATTAAAAACTCCCCAACAATTTCTCCACCAGTAAACTTAAAGGTCTTTTTAAATAGTTTTACCCATTCTGCTTTGGTTTTAGGATGATGGTTTTCCAGCCATTTCTCAAAACTGCCAAACTCTTGTTGCAATTGTAAAATGGTTTTGGCATTCTCAATGGCAGCATTTACCTTTAACTTATTGCGAATAATACCAGGGTCTTGCAATAAACGTTCCCTATCAGTTTCGCTAAAATTGGCTATCTTTTTAATGTCGAAATTGGCATAGGCTTTTCTAAAACCCTCTTCTTTTTTTAAGATGGTTTCCCAACTTAGGCCAGCTTGGTTAATCTCTAAAATTAACCTTCCAAAAAGTTCATTATCGTCGTGGATAGGGAAGCCGTAATGATGATCATGGTAGTTGGAATGTAAAGCCCTACGCTCGTCGGGCTGCATGCTGGGGATAACGCTGCAATAGCTCATATTCGTTGATGTTAATAGCTGTTTCTAATTATTTCTTTAATGCCAAAATTTGGTCAATGGTACTGATAATGCGCTGAACTTTAGTTTCGTCGTTTTTAGCAGTAGAAATCCAATCAATGTAGGCCTTTTGTTTGCTTGCAGAAAGGGTGTTGAATTTAGCATAAGCTTCTGGAACTTCATCCAAACATGCTTTCAGTTCTTCTGTGATGTTTGTATCGGTATCAATATCGCTAAATAGCACTACTCTCACCACATCTCCAGCTTGCTTTTTAATGTGCTTGCGTATTTCTGCTTTAACCGGTAAAAACAAATTGCCGTTACCCATAGATTGCAAAGGGTAATGCTGAAGCTCATAGTCATCAATAAAACCACTTACTTTTACCCATCCAAAATAGCGTTTCCTATCGGGTTTTATTTCTGGAAGTTCAATAAAAGTCCAGCCACCTTTCCCGTTAAATTTTTTAAGGAGATAATCTTTTTCTACAAGTGGTTTCTGTTGCGACATTTGATAGATGGTTTGCGGCAAAAATAAAATTCACACTGACAACCCTATGGCAGTCCGAAAAAATTAATGCAATAATTCCTGCATTTCTTTCCATTGGTAAACCTTTACTTTTTCGGTAGGTTGTTGGGCTGCTGCGAACATCGCTTTCGCAATATTTGAAGCAGTTATGCCTTTGTATTTATTCAGTTTCCTAATCAATAATACATTTACTACACTGAAAATGCTGATAAAGACCTTTTCCAGAGGTCTGCTTTCTGCTCTATTGCCCATGATCATTGATGGCTGAAAAATATGGGTGTGTTCAAAATCAACCACAACTACATCTCTTTCAGTTTCGCCCTTTGTTTTCACGTAAAAAATAGAAGAATTGACGTTGGCACCCACGGCACTCACCATCAGAACCGATTTAGCACCATTGGCCTTGGTTAGTTGAGCAGCAAGTACGGGGTAGTCGTGGTCTATTTGATAGTAGACTTTCTCGTCGGGAGTTTTTTTCTTGGTAGTCCCGAGCGCTATAAATACGTCGTCTGCCACTAGTTCATTTTGATGTTGTGCTAAAGTTTCATAGTGGGCAATGATGGTTTTTAATTTAGGGTGTTGTATTTCCAATGGTTTGCGTACCACCACTATCACTTCTTCATAGAGATCGCTATGCAGCAAGTCATGAAGCAGATAACCGCCAACAAAACCGCTGGCTCCAAATAAAATTGCTTTTTTCATTTTGTTAAATGGTTTAGTGATGTTACAAAACAATCGTTAAATGAGTTTTGTTAAATAAACGTATCAAAACTTAAGATTATGGAACCATCCCAATTTATTGGGATAGCTTCATTACCATTAAATAAAAAATTATAAGATCATGGAAAATAAAGATAAGAAAGAAAAGGAAGTTAGGAACGACCTGATCGATATTGACGAAACAAAACCTACGAGGACAGAGGAAAACATTGAGAGCAATCCTTCTTCTACTATTAGCAGTAAGTTTACTAAAAACCATTCTCGTAAACATGAACCACTGAGTGATGGTCATGAACCAGGAACTACGCCAGGCACTGGATTTTAATCAGAATATTTAATTAAGCAAAAAGCCACAACATTGATATGGTGGCTTTTTGTTTAACTAAGGAATTTAACGTTGTTACTAATTTTGTATTGCAGTTAATGCTCCTTTAGTAAAATATAAATATGTGCCTAAACCATAAACCCACTGCTCGGTTGAAATGCCGAGAGTAGCGGTTTTATTGATGTTAATGGGGTTCCCCCAAGCCGCAATGCACATTTCTTTATTCATTCCTATTACAACTTTACGATCTGCTACATAGGTGCCCATTTTTTGCCCCCATTTAGTTATGCAGTCTTTTCTAAATTGCTGTTCTTTTAATTTTGCTTTCTTTTCAAGCTCTAGCTCTTCACGTTTTCTTACTTCTGCATTTTTTTGATTTTCTAGTTCTTGTTGTTTAAAATCTGATTCGAGCATGAAAAATTGAGAAATTCGGCTTTCTCCTCGGCTTCCTTCTAGGGAAATTTTTATCTCTCTTTCTCCATTTTTAAGAAATGCAAAACAACTCATTTTACTATAGTCCTTGGAGTCAATAAAGCTGATATCGGTACATGTCCAAACCTCTTTTGGCTTTATGTCTACTAAAGCACCAGTGTTTATATCCACTAAGTCTTTAAGACTGCTGTTGTAATTTGTAGTTATAGGTATTAGAACAAGGTTTTTATTCAAATATAGGCTTCTCTGCTTTTCAAAAAAAGGAACTAGAAAAAAATCACGATCAAGTGTTTGTGTATTTGCTAACCAAGTCAATGTGTCTTTATTAGCTTCATTTCTTAATTTTATTTCAAGCTGGTGAACCCTACGATTGTTTTCATCTATAACAATATCTTCTAGCTTTTTATATTGTTTGTCAATATAAAATTTCCCATTAATGTCTAAAATTGTAAAGTATTTGCCTTCTATACTGTCTGGTATAGTGGTAATTACACCTTTTTCATCCATCTGTGGCCAATAGATGTTTGTCTCATATTTTTCACCTTTAATACTTATACTTCCTCCCAAAAGAGATTTGCCAATGGATTTTGGCTTTGTTTTCAATACAGTAGTCTTGTTTTGTACCAAAAAGTCATAACGTTCCTCAAGAGATAAGGCTTCACGCTTATAAGTTTTAGAATTTGGTAAAAGAAATAACTTATGCCCTATAAATTTTTTATAGTCTATTGGGCGGCTTTGTTCTCTTAAATTTGTTAAACTGTCAAATGGTTCTGGTTTCAGTATTGGTTTTTCTATTACACTCGTTTCCCTCATCGTTATTTGGGCATTTAGTGTAGTGGTCGCAAAAATTGATAAAAGCAGTAAAAATAGAGGTTTTTTCATTTTCTTTTTAGCGTTCGTTTGTTAATTATATCGATGTGTATTGACTTTTTTTTTGTTCAATAATTTGCCTGCGAAGATATAAATTTTCTTAAGGCATGCTGATACAATTTATTGTGAAGTAGAAACAAAACAAAATCAAAACAGATAAAATATTGTTAAGTTTATACCACGACAATCAAGTCGTGGTTTTTTGTTTTGCAATATGGAACGTCGACAATTCATACAACAATCAGCTTTGGCACTGGCCATACTTTCTATTTATAGATCTAATGCCTTTGCGAACGGTATTTTACAGCAGGCCTATCAGTTTAAACCTTTACGGAATAATGTGGGTGTTTTTATTGAACAGGGTGGCACCATTGCATGGCTAAATAGTAAAGATGGTTTTACGGTGATTGATTCGCAGTTTCCAAACACTGCCCCACATGTGATTGAAGAATTGAAAAAACTAGGTAGCAAGCCTTTTAAATATCTGTTAAATACCCATCATCATGGTGATCATACAGGTGGAAATATTGCTTTTAAGGGCTTGGCAGGACATGTAGTGGCACATGAAAATTCCTTGAAAAACCAACGTACTACAGCCGAAAAAGCAAATAGCTTGGATAAGCAATTGTTGCCCGACCTTACTTTTGGGAATGATGGTTGGAAAACCAAGGTTGACGGCGAAAAAATCAAAGCTTATTATTTTGGCCCTGGCCATACCAATGGTGATAGCATTTATCATTTTGAAAATGCAAATATTGCCCATGTTGGCGATTTGGTCTTTAACCGTCGCTATCCATTCATTGATACCGCAAATGGGGCTAATATTGCCAATTGGGTGAATGTGTTAGATAGAATTACCACCCAATTTGACAACAATACCATGTTTATTTTTGGGCACAGCCGTGATCCAGAAAAAATTACAGGTGGCAAAGCCGATGTATTGGCTTTTAAAAACTATTTGCAATCATTACTAGATTTTGTAGGGAAAGAGATTAAAGCTGGAAAATCGAAGGAAGATATCTTAAAAGCGACAGAAATTCCTGGGGCTCCAGAGTGGCAAGGCGATGGCATTGCAAGAAGCTTGAATGCGGCCTATGCGGAACTTACCATGAAATAGGTTTAGTTTTTCTTGCCTAGTTCCACTGCTTTTACTTCGCTACTTCGGTCTTTTTCTAAATCAAATTTTTGAAAAGCTTCAGTTGTGGGAGGAAAAACGGAAAAGCCATCTAGTTCATCAATTTCGATGGTCATGTTGTTGAGGATGACGTCAATTAAATGGCCGCCTTTGGTTTTGTCTTCAGAAAGGAAGTGGAAATGATAACCCGTAATATTTGCTCCTTCCATATAAGCTGGGAGACGATATCCTATTAAATCGCCTTCAACATATTCGGAGGTGAAAAAATGCTGAAGAGGTAGCAGTTGTGCCAAGGGTGGGTAGGGTTTTTGGGTAATCATTGGAAATGCACGTGTTTTTACAAAAGCAAATTTTGCCTTGATATGTATCGCATACATGCCATTCTTCTTGGTTAAGGTACTGTCTAAAAACTGAAATAGCTGATTCTTAGTAAGAGGACCTATTTTTTTGATAGTTTGAACACTTTTGAAATTGTTGATGATAACGAAAGGCGTTTTGTCTGAATATTTCACCTCGAAGGTTTTTCCAGAGGATTGTGTTTGGTAGAACTTGTTGTTGAAAATGACGATTTCTCCATCTAGCTTGTCGGGAGCACCCAGTCCAAAATTCCCGTATGGTTTTATCTTTTCATAGCTGATATGTGCATCATATAAACCTCCAATAAAAGCACTAGCGTGACCAAAAGTATAAAGATGGTTTGGTTTGCTAGTTTGAGCAAACAGTTGATTAGATAAAAAGTAGAATAAGATCAGAAGCGTTGAACGAGAAGTCATTAAAGTTGTTTAATTCGGTTTATCCATCTAAGATAATTGAAATATGTAGTGTTTAAAAACTTCGTAAGTATTCGATAGAGTAATCTTTATTCCTTTGCGACTACTTAATCTCTCGTGAGTTCGGGATAAGCGTTTTGTATTTTTTCATTTTCTCCAGCCCTAGCAAACCCTCTTCGTTCTACTAAAATCGGCCTTGGCCTGTTCGGGTAGCACCAACAAGCCTAGTTGCTGACTTTAATAGAACAGGGCGCAGCCGTGGATTTTTTTGCATACTTTTTTCATCTATAGGAAAAAAGTTTGTCCGCGAAGCGACTGAACCACAAATAGTAGCAAAAAACTGATTTTTTTGACCTAAAATTCCGATTATAATGCGTAGAAAGTATTTTCTTAACCCGAACTCACGTTAATCTCGTATGTACGGGATTGCGATTAATAACGTAATAGATGTTTTCCGATAATGAATATAAAACAGTTCTCCCAAAAAGAGATTAATTTATAAACGTTCTATATTTTAAATATCTCTTTGAAAGGTGATTAAGTGCCGACGAGTTAATAGCTTAAGCCCTATATTTGCTTTAGTCCAATTCCCCAACTTATGGATGATTTTTTAGCAGCCCGTTCACAAATGGCCCTTTCCTTGGGCTTTCACATTATTTATGCTTGTATTGGTATGGTGATGCCGTTTTTTATGGCGGTTTCGCATTACAAGTGGTTAAAAACCAATAACGAAGTTTATAAACACATTACCAAAGCTTGGAGCAAAGGTGTGGCTATTTTCTTTGCCACAGGTGCCGTTTCTGGAACCATGCTTTCATTTGAGCTGGGACTACTTTGGCCTAAGTTTATGGAACATGCAGGCCCGATATTTGGCATGCCTTTTTCATTAGAAGGAACGGCTTTTTTTATAGAAGCTATTGCATTAGGCTTCTTTTTATACGGATGGGATAAGCTTAATAAGTGGTTCCATTGGTTTACTGGAGTGGTAGTGGGAGTAAGTGGATTGGCCTCTGGTATTTTGGTAGTTGCGGCCAACGCTTGGATGAATAGTCCTGCTGGTTTTGAATACGTAAATGGACAGTATACAAACATTGATCCTATTAAGGCCATGTTTAATGATGCTTGGTTTACCCAGTCACTACACATGTGCTTAGCTGCATTTACGGCCACAGGTTTTGCGGTAGCTGGCGTACATGCACTAATGATTTTGAAAAAACAGCATACAGAATTCCATTATAAGTCATTTAAAATTGCAGCGGCTTTCGCTACCGTGGCTGCATTGCTACAGCCTATCAGTGGTGATATTTCGGCCAAGGATGTGGCTCAACGCCAACCAGCAAAATTAGCGGCAATGGAAGCGCTATATCAAACAGAAAAACCTGCTCCACTATTGATTGGTGGTATTGTAGATGAAAAAAATAAAACGGTAAGTAAAGCGGTAGAAATTCCTGGAGCTCTAAGCTTTTTAGCACATGGCGATTTCAATGCGGAAGTGAAGGGTTTAGATCAGATTCCCGAAAATGAACATCCGCCTGTAGCCATTACCCACTATGCTTTTCAAATCATGGTAGGTTTGGGGACGGTAATGATGATCATTTCTTTAATTTATTTTGTGGTTTTATGGCGTAAGAAGACCGTTTTAAACACCAAGTGGTTGTTGAAGCTCTTTGTATTTGCTATTCCATTAGGATATATTGCTTTAGAGGCAGGTTGGACGGTAACGGAAGTGGGCAGACAACCTTGGATTATTTATGGTATTATGCGAACCAGAGATGCTGTAACCCCAATGCCGGGTATTGCTTGGTCGTTTTACCTCTTTTCGGCCATTTATTTTTCCCTAAGCTTGATCGTAATCTTTTTGCTTTACCGACAAATTAAAATGGTTCCAGTGCTTTATCAATCTTCAAATACCGACTCATGGAGCAAGTAGTGATTATATTTTTGTGTTTGGCCATTTTGCTGTATTTTTTATTGGGCGGGGCCGATTTTGGAGCGGGTATTATTGAGCTTTTTACTTCTGAGAAGAATAGGAGCAAAACTCGTAACACGATGTATCATGCCATAGGCCCAGTGTGGGAAGCTAATCATATGTGGTTAATTATTGCCATAGTGATTTTGTTTGTGGGCTTCCCTTTTATTTATACAACCATGTCGGTGCATTTGCATATTCCATTGGCTATTATGCTTATCGGAATTATTGCTCGAGGAACTGCTTTTGTATTTAGGCATTACGATGCGGTGAAGGATAACATGCAAGGGATTTACAATCAGATTTTTGTTTATTCCAGCTTTATTACCCCTTTGTTTTTAGGCATTATTGCTGGAAGCGTGCTTTCTGGGCAGATAGATTTAAATGCCAACAACTTTGCCGACGCTTATATTTTTAGCTGGCTGAATTGGTTTTCCATTTCTGTAGGATTGTTCACCACAGCATTATGTGGCTTTTTAGCGGCTATTTATTTGATTGGCGAATGTAAAAACGTAGAAGATAAGAAGCGCTTTATCAAAAAGGCAGAGTATATGAACATTGCAGCAGTGGTTTTTGGTGCGATGGTATTTTTTAGTGCTGCCATGGAAAATGTGCCACTAATGAACTGGGTGATTTATAACAAAGTTGGATTAACCGCTGTAAGTTTAGCCAGTTTGTCGTTAGTGCTGCTTTGGTATCTGTTGCTTAAGGGGAAGACAAAGATTTTGCGCTTATTGGCAGGCTTTCAGGTCACGATGATTTTAGTAGCCATTAGTTATGCGCACTTTCCTAATTTTATTCGTTTAAAAGGAGGGGAGGTGGTTTCGCTATACACTGCCATTGGACCCGATAAAACGATACAAAGTTTGGGCTGGGCCTTGGTGCTAGGTAGTTTATTGATTTTACCTTTCTTGGGGTATTTGTTTTATAAGTTCCAACAGAAGGAAGAATAGGCGAGACTTACTATTTTTTCTTGTAAACGTATTCTAGAGCTTCATCAACGCCATTTTTAAAGTTTTCTATCGAATAAAATATTTCATGATCAGGGACTAAGGGACCATTTTTGCCTTTCCAATTTTCCCAATATTTGGTAGAGTAGGTAACGGAAATTTTTGTTTTAGGTAGGTCAAATCCTCTTACCTCGCCATAGTGATTAATGTTTCCACTTGTTGTTTGTCCAATTAATTTTGCTTGTGTGGTACGTTTCAATCTTACAGCATTCATTAAAGCTGAAGAAAATGTTGATTTTCCAATCAATACGAATAATTTACCCTTTTTGTTAAGGTAACTTGACTGTAACTGCGTTATAAAAGGCGTTAGAATGCCGGAGTTTCCACCACTATTGTCTCGCAAATCAATGATTACTTTTTTCGGATTTTTTGCTTTGACTTCATTAAAAAAATCGTTGCTGAATTTTTCGAAAGGATAGGTTTGGTCTTCTTGACATTTGGCATATTTGAAATAGATGGTTTCGTTTTCTTTATGGTAATCAAACCAATAGTTGAGATTTTGTTTGTAAGATAATAGGGACCTAAACTGAATTGGTTTTACGGGGTTTAAGTGGTCATTTGTTGTAATAGATTTTAGGATGATTGTTTCTATATCGCCATTAGTGGTTTTAAAAGTCAAGTTTATTTCTTTTGTGTTATTTATTATCCCCAAACCTTTTAAGATGGCTGGTTTATTTATTAATTGCAAAAAACCGATATCAAAAAATGATATGTTTTCACTTTGAACAACTGCTTTAAATTTTTTAATAACTTCAGGAATAGGGTAGTTATTCATCGCAACGAGTTGTGCTAATAGAAATTTTGATAAGGAAGAATCTACCTGTGTAACAAACAGGCCTTCTTTAAATAAGGTGAGTTTTATTGGAAAGACATATTTATAGTTAGGCGAAATGCGAGTGTGTTCATCCCCAATAGATACGATAAGTTTTAAAAGTTCAGTACTAAATAGATCATAATCTAAACTATTAGAACGCATTTCTATTTCATCTATCTTCTTTACAAAATCCTCTTTACTGATTTTGGCGAATAGATTTTTGTGTTTACTAGGTAATGAGTCTTTGAGAAATTCTAAATCTTGCTTAAAATCAGAACCGGACAGTTCTTGTGCAGTAGTAGACTCAATTAAAAGAAATGTCAATAGTAGTAGGAAAATGCTTTTCATTCGTATTACATTGTTTTTAAAAAGACAATATTTTTTTGATGCGTTACACTATAATAAAAAAAAGCGAGGTTTTTTGCCTCGCTTTTCTAAATATCAATCTACTCCGCCTTTACGGATTGCTTTTTTCTGCTCAGGCCAAACGGCTTTTTTACCCGTTCTTTCATTTACAGGTAGGTCAGCTCTTTCAGTAGTTAATCTTTCAGGATCTTCACAAGCCATATACACCATAATTGCCGCTAAAATGGCATTGCTTCTAATTTCATCAAAAACCATTTTATCATAACTATCTCTGTTGGTGTGCCAAGTGTAGGTCCCATAATCCCAACTGGTTGAGCTTAATGAGAAGCCAGGGGCACCCACCGCTACAAACGAAGCAAAGTCAGAACCGCCAGCTCCTGGAATGCCAGGGAAAGAAGTTTTGATTTGATTTTTAATGGTATCCGGAACTTTTGCCAACCAACGGGTTAAGAATTTTTCGGCATTAGCAAAGCCTTGTCCAGCTAAATTTACTACTCTACCAGTTCCATTATCTTGGTTGAACAATGCTTGTAGGTTTTTTACAATTTCAGGATGATCTTCCACAAATGCTCTAGAACCATTTAAACCTTGCTCTTCACTGCCCCAGTGCCCCACTAAAATGGTACGTTTAGGGTTTGGATAAAATTTCTTCAAGATACGCATGGTTTCCATCATCAAAATAGTTCCTGAACCATTGTCTGTAGCACCGCTAGCAGCATCCCAAGAATCTAAGTGTGCCGATAGCATCACATATTCGTTAGGTTTTTCTTTGCTTTTGATTTCAGCTACTGTGTTAAAGGTTGGTACTAGTCCAAGTTCTTTTGACTCTGAAACGATATTAAGCACAGGTTTAGAACCGAATTTTACTAAACGAAATACTAAACCGTAATCTTCCACAGAAAGGTTAATGGTAGGAATTTTCTTGGTGTTTGCACCAAATACTTTGTCAACCCCAAAGCCTTGTGACCAGTTGTTGATCGCCAATGCCGCCGCTCCAGCGTTCTCTAAAGCTAAAGCTAATTCCTTTGCTTTTAAGCCTGTTTTAGCTAGGTTATCGTTAAAACTCTTTAAGGCCGCTGCTTTTTGTTTTTTATACTTTTCGAAAAGGTCTTTAGTGGCAAACTCTTCCCAGTTTTTGTCAGGACGGCCAGAAATTTGGTTATGTGAAATTAACACTACTTTGCCTTTTACACTTGGTAACCATTTTTGGAAAGCAATAGAGTCGGTGATGGTTTCTGGTAGAATGATTGCTTCTGCTTTAACAGGTTTTCCATTGGTGGATGGGCTCCATGCTAATTGTGTAGACTCCAAGGTCCTTAAACGAGGGCTCACTAAATCTACATGAGTTACACCACGCTCCCAACCACGCCATTCGCCCCATTTTTCATTTTTGGCACCAATACCCCAATCGGCATATTTTTTTACCACCCAGTCATTGGCTTGCTTCATTTGTGGCGTACCCACCAAACGCGGACCAACCACATCTAATAATTCGTGGGCTAATTTTTCTAATTGCGAGTTTTCATTGGCTTCTTTAACGATATTGTCTATCACTTTATCTTGCGCAAAAACGAAAGACGAAGTGAATAACAATAAACTTGGCAAAAGTAGTTTTCTATTCATGTTAGGTTATTTATTTAATAGACTTCTAAATTAGTTAATAAGTCCGTTGATAAATCTTCCTTAATAGAAATGTTGCAAGTGGTACATGAAGTATTCTTTATTGGAGAAATAGAATTTAATGAGCCGAAAATAAGCTTGTCATGTCGTTTAAAGCGTTTTTGGAATGCATTAACTCTCCATTATCAATAGATTCTTTTGCCACTATAGCAGCTCTCTTACGCATATTTGTCTCGTAAGAAGAGATAGCCTCTAGCAAATTGCTGTAACGATTGGAGGTTAAACACTCACTTAATTCTAAAGCATCTAACATGGCCATATTCACACCTTCACCTGCAAATGGAGGCATTACATGTGCGGCATCACCAATCATAGTTAGGTTGGCTAAAGCTTCCCATTGTTGGTCTAATGGCATACAGTAAATGGGGCGAGGGATAAATGGCATTGTAGCATTTTCGAATAATTCATTCCAGATATTGTCCCACTCCGGATATTTAGATTTAAACCAATCCAGCATTTGACGACGGTTGGTATAATCAAGTCCGTTATTTTTAGACCAATTTTCGTCTGCTTTAAAACTAGCGTAAAATCCAATTTCACCGTTGGCTTTTTGCCCCATTAAGATGTCTTTTTCATCACCAAAAGCCATGATTTTTCCCCCTTTTAATAATTCGTATATATTGGGAGCTGTTTTTTCGGCATCATAAATGTTTCCTTCGAGCATGGTAATGCCGGTATAAAATGGTTTGATGTCTGTAAGGTAGGGGCGTATTTTAGAGTTCGCTCCATCACAGGCAATGACAATGTCGGCGTAAACAGAAGGGCTATTTTTGAAATGCAGGAGCCAACCTTCATTTTCTTTTTCCATCGAAATGAAATGGCTGTTCCATACTACGGTTGCAGGATTCAGAGCTTCTAAAAGGATTTTTCTAAGTACGCCTCTGTCTATTTCAGGGCGGAAATGTGGGTTTTCGAAATCTTCTAAAATCTTTTGGTCATGGTCACTGAAAAATACCTCAGCTTGTTCGTTCATAATTAGCTTTTTATCGGCACCAGGCATGAAGTTGGTTTTGAATTGCTCTATTAAGCCTGCTTTTCGAAGGGCAGCTAAGCCAGATTCGTCGTGTAAATCTAGCGGGGAGCCTTGAACTCTAGCATATTTATCTATATCTCTTTCGTAAACTTTAACATTTGCACCTTTAAGCTCTAAAAGCTTGGCTAATGTTAGTCCACCTGGGCCACCACCAACAATGGCAATTGATTTATCTTTTAACAACATAATTTTAAAATTGATGCTACAAAATTATTTCTTATCGTAGACTAGGAATTGTAAAAAACGGTCGTTTTGATTTTTGAAGAGCTCTTTGGGTGAAACACCAGCAAGTTTTTTGATTTCTTTAATGAAATGAGATTGGTCTGTAAAATTGAGCTGTGGAGAAAGTTGTCCTTCTCTAATGTATGGGAGTGAGGCTTGAAAACGAAGAATACTACAATAGGCTTTTAGTGAAATGCCTAATTGTTGATTAAAATAGCGGTTGATTTGGCGTTCGGTCCAATATACTTTTTCAGAAAGTTCTCTAATGCTCATTTCTCCGTTGGTAGAGAAAATGAGCTGGAACAATTTCTTCTTGCGCTCGTCTATATTGCTGGGTAAAATGGATTTTATTTTTTCGGTTGCCTTTTCGCAAAATTTTTCAAAATCATCAAGGTCACTCAGGCCAAAACCCCAGAAATCACTAGGCAACATTTTTCCGCTATTTAAGATGTCGGCAATGGAGTGTTTTAATATATATTCAATAGCCAATGGATTAAAGCTGATGGCAAAAAATGTTGAAACCTTCATTTTTGGCATCGATTTGGGCTTTGTTTCTAAACCCATTAAAGTTACTTGAAACTGGTTGTCTATTGTTTTCGAAAAAAGGAGGTCGATTCTGCCATTTGGTATAATTACGCCATCACTTTTATTCGATAGGTTTTGAAGCGAGGAAAATCTGTCTACAAAATCTGCGAGTTCTGGTGCAGGTTTACTAAACTGATAGTCTAGGTGATTATCCATCATGACAACATTAAGTTAAAAACTGCTCTTTTGTACCTTATCGTGATAAGGAAGATACTCTGGCAACGCTGCCGAACCATACCAGTTAAAAAGCTCGGCATCTAATAGTTTGGCGTTCACTGCTGGGTCGGTAGCTAACCATGTTTTCGCTTCGTCAATTGATTTGGTATTCAAAATAAAAATGCCCCGATATTGCTTGTCATTTTTACCCAATGGACCTGCCACAATAAGTCTGTTAGCTTTTGAAAGTACTTCCATATTGCTCATATGCCCTTTAAAAAGACTATCAGTTTGAGCTTTGGTTGCAGTGGTGTTGCTCCCAGTTTTAAGGATCACCAGTACATACATTTTCATGCCGTAGTTGTCGGCACCTAGTTTTTTGGCTAGGGCTTCATCGTATTTTGGTTTGTCTTGTGCTTGGCTGTAGATCGCAAATCCAGCAAGTAACAGGGTGAATAATATTCTTTTCATGATTAATGTTGTTTTATGTCGTTGTATTGCCATAGAACATTAATAATTTTCCAGGCACCATTTAATTTAACTAGATGCATATAGTCAATCCATTCATCGGCAATGAGTTTAAGAGAGGCAGTTTTTTCAGAAATATCTAGGAATTTAACTTCTTTTTTGGGAGAAGCAGGGAATTTGTCTCCCTTTTTGTTGTAGCTTTCTGCTAGGAGCACCATTGATTCGGTGGTTGTTTCTCTTACGTAATCTTTACCTGTGGCCTTATCGTTCCAAAAAGTCCTTTTCACCATTCGGGGATGCAGGGCACGCTCCATTTGCGCTGGATTAGGTTTGTGTTGTGATTCGATGTAGTCTAAAGCGGCTTGTTTAATGGCCACGGAGTCTTGTTTGGTTTGTGCCCATGAACTTTGACAAACACAAAATAAAATCAAATAGAAGATTACGTTTTTCATACCTTGATATAGGTTGGTTTATATTGATGTTAAGTTAAGAAATGTTTTGGATGTACTCAATAATAAGATCTTGGTTAATTTTTGTTTTTTCCTCTATGCCGGAGGGCATTCAACTTTTTCTTGATAAAAAGTTGATCAAAAATCAAGGCTGCCTATTTTTTCTTTGATGTGCCGGCTAGCGTTGGTTACTGTAGATTGAAAAAATAGGAGGCCAAATAATGGTAACGTGGAGTTGCTACTGAAGGCTAGGATAAGGGCTAAACTGCTAGATTAGCAAAGGTTAGCGTCTCATAAACCTGATTGACGGCGATAGCTTGCGAAGTGCAACGAGCAACTAAAGCCAAAAAGCAGGGCTGACATTGTTAAATGTACGAACCCTGCTTTTCAGTTTTATAATTTTCAGTTTATAGTTAACAGTTCAATTAAGCAATTAAACAGTTTAACAATTAACCTATTTTATTTTTTCATCATTTTCAAGAAAGTGGCCAATTTAGCTTTCATCTCTCTACGGTCAACAATGAAATCTAGGAAACCATGCTCCAATACAAATTCTGAAGTTTGGAAGCCTTTTGGCAAATCTTTTTTGATGGTTTCTTTAATTACACGAGGTCCAGCAAAGCCAATTAGGGCACCTGGTTCTGCAATATTAATGTCGCCCAACATGGCGTATGAAGCGGTTACACCACCTGTAGTAGGATCGGTTAGTAACGAAATGTAAGGGATTTTAGCTTGGCTTAACAAGGCTAATTTAGCTGAGGTTTTGGCCATTTGCATTAATGAAAATGCTGCCTCCATCATCCTTGCACCGCCTGATTTTGAAATCATTAGGAAAGGAACTTTCTTTTTAAGGCTGTAGTCGATAGATCTGGCAATTTTTTCACCTACTACCGAACCCATTGAACCGCCAATGAAATTGAAGTCCATACAGGCAATCATAATTTCCTCGCCTTCAATTTTACCATGGGCCGCACGGATTGCGTCTTTAAGGCCTGTTTTTTTGGTAGTTTCTAAAAGTCTATCGGTGTAAGGTTTGCTATCTATAAAGTGCAACGGGTCGCCCGAAGTAAGATCAGCAAATAGCTCTGTATACTCGTTATTGTCGAAAAGTACGTGAAAATACTCTTTAGAACCTACTCTTAGGTGATAGCTGCAGTATTGACAAACCCACTTGTTTTCCTGAAGGTCGGCACTGTGAAGGGCCTTTTTACAGTTTGGACATTTGTTCCACAAACCATCTGGGGCTTCTTTTTTTTCTTCAGTGCTGGTACTGATCCCTTTTTTCTCTCTTCTAAACCAAGACATGTTACTTTTTAAAAATGCGACTACAAAGAAACGAAAAAAAAAATTAACGCAAACTTAAAAGTGAAGGGAGTAATTAGGAACTAGTGGTTAGTGGCTAGTAGTTAGTGATTAGTAGCTAGGAGTTAGGAACTAGTGGTTAGGGATTAGTAGTAGCGAATGCACCAATAAACTGATGCACCAATGAACTAGTGAGGTGAAAGAGTCCAAAGATTTTACTTCGTAGCTGCTTCGCGGTCTCTCCCGAAAGTTCAGGGATTGAGATGATGATGTTGGATGGGAAGCGCTCGATAATTAACGCAGACTTAAAAGTGAAGGGAGTAGGAACTAGGAGTTAGTGATTAGGAGTTAGTGATTAGTAGCTAGTAGTTAGGAACTAGTGGTTAGGGATTAGCAAGTGAACCAATGAACTAATGAACGGATGAGTTGATAGAGTTCGAGATGACGATGTTTAAGAGGCGGTGCTCAATACTAGCCCCTAACTCCTAGCCGCTAGTTCCTATAAAAAAAACTAAGCTTAGTGTATAATTGACAATAAGTAATTTTTGATTACATTTGCCAAATAACATCTATAGTTAGATTAAAATTCCTAACTTCGAAACAATTTAAAACTAAATATAAAATGAGTTTAAAAGGCTACAAAGGCGTAATTCACGGAGCTGCTGTACAGGAACTGTTTGAGCAGGCCAAAAAACATCAATTTGCACTTCCAGCAGTAAACGTAACAGGAACCAATACGATTAATGCGGTAATGGAAACAGCAAAGGCGGTAAATTCGCCAGTAATTATTCAATTGTCTAACGGTGGTGCACAATTTTACGCAGGTAAAACCTTAAACAATGATAACCTACAGGCATGTGTTTTGGGTGCTGTTTCTGCAGCTAAGCACGTACATTTATTGGCTGAGCATTATGGTGTTGCAGTGATTTTACACACTGACCACGCGGCTAAAAAATTGTTGCCTTGGATTGATGGTTTGTTAGATCACGGTGAAAAGTTTTTCGCTGAAACAGGTAAGCCTTTGTTTTCTTCGCACATGTTGGATCTTTCTGAAGAGCCTATCGAAGAGAATCTTGAAATTTCAGCAAAATACCTAGAGCGTATGAAGAAATTGGGAATGACTATCGAAATTGAGCTAGGTGTTACTGGCGGTGAGGAAGATGGTGTTGACAATAGCGATGTAGATAGCTCTAAATTGTATACTCAGCCTAGTGAAGTGGCTTATGCTTACGAAGAGTTGAGCAAAGTGAGCGATCAGTTTACAGTTGCTGCCGCTTTTGGTAACGTACATGGTGTTTATAAACCAGGTAACGTAAAATTACAACCAGTTATCTTGAAAAATTCTCAAGATTTTATCAAAGAAAAATATGGCTTGACTGCTGAGAAACCAATCAATTTTGTATTCCACGGTGGTTCTGGTTCTTCACAAGAAGAAATTAGAGAAGCTATTTCTTACGGAGCTATTAAAATGAATATCGATACTGACTTGCAATGGGCATTTTGGGATGGTATTTTAGGTTTCTATAAAAACAATGAAGCTTATTTGCAAGGTCAAATTGGTAACCCTGATGGTGAAGATAAGCCTAACAAGAAGTTCTACGATCCACGTGTATGGTTACGCAAAGCGGAAGAAACCTTCGTAGCCCGTTTAAAAGTGGCTTTCGAAGATTTGAACTGCGTGAATGTAAACGACAAGTTATAATTCAATAAGAAATGATGAAACGCCGCACCAACAATGCGGCGTTTTCTATTTTGAATAAGTGGCACTATACTTGTTTTCTATTAAGCGTTTTTTATACCTTGTACCCGATGTACAATATTCACCCATTTGCCTGCGTTAGCGCATAAATTGAAATTAGCTTGCTTCATCTTCATTAACCTCGCTAATTTTTAATGATTTACTAATATTGATTTATGCATATCCTATCTGCCTATAATAGGGTTTTAACTTATTTAAAGAAAATCGTTTATGAGTTGTTGTTCATTGAGCAATGGCAGTTACAATATAAGTTCAATAGAAATACTAAAATTGAATTTGACGATCAATTTAACACCTATCAGAAAATTGTTCCTCCTAAAGATAGGTTTTGGGCAGATCCTTTTATTGTGGAGGAAAATGGTACGTACTATGTTTTTGTAGAGGAGTTGAAATATAGGGAAAGTAAAGGTTACATTGCTGTAATTGAACTTAATGAAGAGCTGGGTGGACCGTTAAGCAGCCAAAAAATTTTAGAAAAACCCTATCATTTATCATACCCCTTTATTTTTAAGCTAAAGGATACCTATTACATGATTCCCGAAAGTACGGCGAATAAAACAATAGATCTTTATCAATGTGAGGAGTTCCCCTTGAAGTGGAATTACCGTAAAACTTTAATGGAAAATGTCATTGCAGCAGACTCGACTATTAAATTTTATAATGGTAAATATTGGATGTTTACCATGATAGAGCCTGAACAGGGCATTGAAACGAATAAAGACCTTCATATTTTTTATAGCGAAGATTTGCTATCTGATAATTGGGTGGCGCATCCTGCTAATCCTGTAGTGAGTAGTGTAAGTAGTGCTAGACCAGCGGGCAATATTTTTGAAGATAAGGGTGTTTTGTACAGGCCATCACAAGATTGTTCCGAAAGGTACGGTTGGGCAATGTGTGTCAATCAAATCATCACCTTAAATGAGAATGAATATGTAGAGGAACGGGTAAATCACATCACGCCGAAATGGGAAAGAAAACTGTTAGCAACTCATACTTTTAATAGGGTTGGGAAGCTTTCTATGATAGATGTACTGGTAAAAAGGTGGCGTTTTTCATCCCTTTTTTGGATCTTTTTATGGATTGCCTAACCTTTAAATCCAGTTTTTTACAAATTTCTATCCGCAATGTGTTGTAGTAAAACGTCTCTGTAGCCCAAACCTATTGGAATTTCATATCCGCCAATGATTAACTGAGTTTTTTGAATGGCATCAATTTTATTTAAAGCAATGATATAAGATTTATGTATCCTGATGAACTGTTGTCCTGCTAATTTTTCTTCTAACGCTTTAAGCCCCATTCTGGTGACGATTGGTTTGCTGCCTAAAATGTGTATGCGAACATAATCTTTGAGGCCTTCTACAAATGAAATTTCATTTAAATTAACCCGTACCAATGAGTAGTTGGCATTTACAAAAACATAGGGTTCGGTTTGTGTCGTTTGCGCTTTGTTCTGATGCCTTTCCAGGGCTTTATTGGTAGCTTTTAGTAACCTATTAAAGGGTACAGGCTTTAAGAGATAATCAATCACATCGAGCTCAAAACTATCCAAAGCATATTCCTGATAAGCGGTTACCAGTATAGTTAATGGAGGATTTTTTAAGGATTTTAAAAGCTCCATCCCGTTAAGGGCAGGCATGTTAATATCGAGGAAAAGTAGGTCTACCTGATGTTGATCTAATAGCGATGGAAGTAATAGCGGGTTACGACAGGTAGCTACCACCTTTAAATAGGGAATTTGTTTGAGGTTGTCCTCAAGCAATTCTAAGGCAGGTTTTTCATCATCAATAATTATGCAGTTCATTTTCTAAAGAGATTTGCAGTAAGGCAATAAAGTTGTCGTTTTTCTTTTCTACGCTAAACAAGTGTCGGTTAGGATAGAGGAGTTGAAGCCTTCTTTTCACATTGGCTAAACCTATACCGCTTTCCTTAGTAGATGAAGTTGGGGAGCGGGAAATGTAATTGATGACCATGATTTTTAACTTCTGTGCCTTTTCATCTAAAATGATAGAGATATCGATGCTTGGTTGTTCAATATTTCCAATGCCATGTTTAAAAGCATTTTCTATAAATGGAATAAGCAGCATAGGCTCAATTTGATAGCTAGAAAAATCTCCAATCAGCTGTAATTTCAGTTTTACATCTTCTTCATATCTGAGCATCTGCAAATCGATGTAGCTTTTAACATAATCTATTTCCTCGGATAAACTGATGGACTTATCGTTGTTATTATACAACATGTACCGCATCAGTTGCGATAAATTGATGAGGGAAGTTTCCAGGTGCACTGATTTTTTTCGGGCCATGGAAACCATCGTATTCAGGATGTTGAAAATGAAATGCGGCTCAATTTGCGAAGAGAGAAACGCTAGTTCTGTTTTCAATTGGATGTTCTCCAACTCCTTGATCAACTTTTCTCCTTTAACCCGATCTAGATATTGTTGGTAACAAAAGCCAGATACCATGACCAAGGCAAATGGTAGTATGGGCATTAAAAAATTGGGCCTCGGTGGTTTAGGCATCCTATTATCCATAGGTGGCATGGATCCTAAATCAAATTCCCTGATCAGATGGTTGGTCGCTAAATAAATGATCAAACAGCATAATACCAGTACCGAATAAATTAAAACGCCATTTTTTTTATTCTTTAAAGGGTAAATAAAATAGTGGTGAACATAAAATATCAAAATGAGCAAAATGTTGGTGCTAATGATATTTCTGGCTCGAGCCTGTTGTATTACTTTGGGTAAATGATCGTAGCCCGAAAACAAGGGCATACTTAACACGAGCATCCAAAATACCAATGGGAGGAGCGCATAGAGTATGTTCAATGTTTTTTGTTTGGTCATTATTTATTGCGATACGTTGATGTGTAGGGTGTCGGCTCTGAGGCCTGTAAAAATACCTAAACCGTTGGTTACATTTGTGGCCGGATTTGTTAAATTAAGTGAATTTACGTTGCTGCTAACAGTCAATAAATCGTAGTATTCTTTATTGATATGGAACAGCAATACGTTGTGGCTACCAAAATAACTAAAGAGTTCTTGTGAGGTATTGAAGGTGTTCGCTTGTCCAACTATACTCTCCGAGTTTACGGAGTAATTATTTCCTGGTCGGCGGGTGTTTAGCTTTATGGGGTAGCTTTCTGCACACTGTACTGAAATGAGGTAGTAGTCATTTAAACTGGGGTTTGTCCAATTGAACTGAATAGGGATAAATGGATCTGCCGTGGATCCAAAGGAAAATACCGGAACCTCTTGTTCGGTACGAGATGCTACAAAGTTTTTAGGTTTAGACGGAATGGTAGTGGTGGCTGAAATTTCTTTAGAAAAGCAAAGGAAATTTAAACTGTAGGTGCCATTTTCTTTGATGAAACTTCCATCTGCATATTGATAAACGCCATCTTTTACTTCGGTTAGTGTGACCGTGTTGCTACCGTTACTAATTTTTAATTGCAGGTTAGTTATAGGACGACCATAGGAGGTAGTGTCTTCTAGATATTTCTGATAGTAAACTTTCACCGTAATAGGTTGTCCTGGTAATAAATAACCTTCTACCACTGGGCGTTCATAATCTGCTGTAGCATCACCTTTTTTACAAGATAAAATGCTGGCGAAAAGAAATAAAATGAGTAGGATGAGCTTGGTATAGCTTTTAAGTTTAGTATATGTTATTTCCATTTGATGCTTAAGGTTAAGTTGGGTGTTAGGCCTAAATAATTTACGTTAGAGGTAATGACCTGGTTGTTTACCACATAGTATTGCTGATACCAGGTATTGTGTCTGTTGTAGGCATTGAAAACAGAGAAACCAATGCTTCCTACCTTTCTGCTATCTATTTTAATCAGGTCGTAAGTAGCCGACAAATCTAAACGATGGTAGGAGGGAAGCCGTAAGCTGTTTTTGTCGCTAATGGCCAGAAAGGTGCGCCTGTTGCCACTATAATTATCAATGGTATAGCTACTTAATGGAGCCGTATACGGTTTGCCTGTAGCAAAAATCCAAGTGGCTGCAAATGACCAACGACCATAGCGATAAAGGTTTACTGATTTAAATTCATGTCCAGTATCATGGCTAGCAGGGAACTCGCCACCGTAAGCGTCAAAATTATTAATGGCTTCACTTAAGGTATAACTGATCCATCCCGTATATTTTCCTTTAGTTTTTTGTACTAAGAATTCGATCCCACGGGTGTATCCTGTTCCCGAATAAAAATGCTCTTCCAAAGTGCCGCCACGTCTGCGGTCACCAACAATACGCTGCGAATATTCCGTTAAATTGCCGATTTTTTTATAGTAGCCCTCTACGTCGAATAAGAATTGACTGGTTTCGTAGCTTGCTCCTAAAATAAAGTGGTTGGCATTGCTTACAGGAATGGATGAACCATTTGCTAGTACCCAAAAATCGCGACTGCCTGATAAGATATCTTCTCTAATTACACGGTTGGTGAACTGGTAAAATCTACCCGTAGAACCTTTTAGAGTTATTTGATCGGTGAGTAAATAGGAAGCAGATAAACGCGGCTCGAAATAAGGTTTGTTCGTTTGCGTATAAAAGGAAGCTCTTATGCCTGGTTTTATTTGTAGTTTCTCAGTGGGGTTAATTTCCAGTTCTGTGTAGGCACCACCAATGAAAGCTTTTGCATTTTGATCAATCAAACTACTGGTGTCGCTTTCGCTATAATCATAGGTAACGTTTTGGTAAGATCCAAATACGCCGTATAGGAGCTTGGTATTGCCTTTTATTTGGGTCTCCCAATCAGATTTCAGACTAAAATCGCTCAGTTTGTTTTTTTCAAAGGTGCCAATACGGTTTTCGGTTTGGTTGCCTGCAGTGTCGGTAAGCGTAATCAAATTGCTGTTGTCGCGTTCGCTGTGATAGGTCGAAAAGCTCATCAAGGTATTGGAATAGGTTTTGGCATTCCATCTTCTCGACCATTTTACACTAGAACCTAAATTGCCATAATTGGTCTTGTCAGTATTGGTAATGCCACCGCCATTAGTTGATATAAAAGAGGGAACTTCAATGGTTTTACTATTGTCGAGGTTATCATTACCTTGATAAATGCTCCAGGAAATTCTATTCTTTTCATCGGGAGCATAGGTGTACTTGGCATTTAGATCGTAGAAAGCAGAAGCAGGAGTAGAGACATTTTGCTCAAAGCCTCCTGGGCCACCGCCGGGCCTATCGCCCATACCGGCTGCACCGCCACCGCCCAATGTGACTGAACTAGAGTTGAATTTTGCGAATATCTTGTTGTATAAGGGACCTTCGTACGAGCGTCGGTAGGTGAGCAGCAGGGTTGATTTTTTGTTTAAAGGTCTTTCGTAATACAAATTGGCGCTTAACAGGCTAATATCGCCGCCCATACTGGTTTCGTTACTGTTCCCCTCTTTACCTACAATATCAGTTACGCTTGATAGCCTGCCTCCAAATTTAGCCGAAAAGCCACCTTTGTACATGGTTACGTCTTTAACGCTATTGGCATTGAATGCACTAAAAAATCCATATAGGTGGTCAACTTGGTAAACCGTAAAGCCATCAAATAATACCAAGTTTTGATCGGGTGTACCTCCACGTACATAGGCACCAGAAGAAGATTCGTTGCTGGCGCTGATTCCTGGCATGAGCTGAAAAGACCTTAAAATATCTCTTTCGCCAACATTTGGTAATTCATCTAGTTTTGAAGGACTAAGTTGTAGTACACTGATTTTTCTTTTATCGAGGTTCATTAACGATTCGCCCTTTTTTCCAGTGATGGTTACTTCGCTCAGCGATTTAATGGCTGTAAACAAACCGATAGTAATAGGCTTTTTAATATTCTCTTGATTGAGATAATAGGTTTCGGGCACATAACCCACGTAATTGACCAGTATTTTGCAAGTATCTGCAGGTACTTTAAAGAGGGTAAAGTAACCATCGGCATTGGTAGTGGTGCTGATATTGCTGTGGGCGACTTTTACCACGGCCGAAGTAAGCGATTCGCCAGTTACCTGATCAATGACGCGTCCGCTTAAAGTAAATGGTTCAAAGGTTCTTGTTTCAATTGGTTTTTGGACAAGTGTTTCCCTTTGAACCACGATACTATTGTTATTGTTTTGGGGTTTTGTGACTGTTTTAGGTGCATAAGTCAAATCAGGATTTTTTTCATGCATCATCTTTTTAAGCCTAGGTAAATCTTCCGTTGAGGTAATGAGGTAAATGGCTTGATCTGATTCGACCCAGTAATGCAGATTGTTAGCTCTGCAAATAGAGGCTAAGATGTCTCTTATAGGGTCATTGTTGTACTGGTCTGTTACCTGCAAAGGGGCAATCATCTGCTTATCGTAAATAAACCTGATGCCACCTTTTTTTGCCAAGGTATCCAACATATCTTCAAAAGGGAGCGTGTAAAAGCCATCTAAAACCGCGGTTGATTTGAGGGCACGCTGTGCCCTGCTTGGCAGGATCATGATGGGCAGTAAAAAGAGAATGAGTAAAATCCGTTTCATATGAAGCGAATTTTATAAATACTGGTGTTAACAAATGTTAATTGCGACCAACGTAGATGATTTAGAGATGAAACATCAAAAAGTGTAGTAAAATGCAGCTAGCATTAAATGGCGCAGATTTGATTATAAAATACTAAATTGAATGTTATAATAAGATATTCATATGAGCAGAGAAAATAAAATTGGATTATTTGAGCGTTTTTCAAATGCAGCTACCAAGTTCACGGGAAGTTCACCGGCATTTATTTCAGCAGTAATTATTGTAGTGGCTTGGGCGGTATCAGGCCCCATTTTCAATTATTCGGAAACTTGGCAATTGGTGATTAATACGGGAACAACGATCATCACCTTTTTGATGGTTTTTTTGATTCAAAAGGCGCAAAACAAAGATAGCAAGGCTATACAGCTTAAATTAAACGAATTGATTGCTGCGCATGAGAAAGCCAGTAATAGAATGGTGGATATTGAAGATTTGACGGAACAGGAATTGGACCAGTTCCACAAATTTTATGCAACCTTAGCTAAGTTGGCCAAAAACGAAAGTAATATTCATCAATCACATTCTATTGATGTAGCGCAGAAATTGCATCGTAGAAAGGTGATGAAAATGGTTCAGGCCTTATCAGAAAATATAAAGCCGTCCAGCGAGTGTTGATAGATTGCTCCGATAAAGAATACGTTATCGGAGCAAATCATCATATACTAATTACTTAAAGACTAAATTCTTCAGCTATTAATTCTTTACTGGCAATAGCTCCCGCCATGTTACCGCTATAAACAGCATTGGCTACAGAGCGCATCATGTTGGTATTGTCACCACAAGCAAATACACCATCAACGGTGGTTTTCTGCATGGCATCTACGTTGATGTAGCCGCTTTCAGATAGTTCGCAGCCTAAATGAACAGGAAGGTCGGTATTTTGCTTAAAACCCAGTTTGGCATATAAGGCATCTAAGCGTTGAGTAGTACCATCGCTAAATACCAGATGCTCAAGCTGCCCATTCTGATGGGAAACCTTAACGATTTCTTTTTCGACGATGTTAATCTGTTTTGATTGAAGCGCTTTTGTTTGTTCAGGGCTGAGGGTAGATTTTCCGTTGGTAAATAAGGTCAGGTCTTTGCTCCAGTTCCAAATCAGTTTGGTAAATTCGTAGGCAATATCGCCGTCGGCAAAAATTCCAGTGGTTCGGTTGCGTACTTCGTAACCATGGCAATAAGGGCAGTGGATGACCGAAATTCCCCAGCACTCAGCAAAGCCTTCAATGTTTGGAAGTTCATCTTTAACGCCGCTGGCGAAGATGATTTTTTTGGTTTTAAAAACATCGCCCTTGGCAGTGCTGATCTGAAAGCCATTGCTTGTTTTAGCAGCTGCTATGGCAGTATCATCAACAAAAGTGATGGTTTCATATTTACTTACCTGTTCCTTGGCAACTGTCGCAATCTCTTTTGGTGTTTTTCCGTCTTGAGTGAGGAAGTTATGTGAATGGGGTGTTTGGGCATTGCAAGGTTTACCATTGTCCAATACCAATAAGGTTCTAACGGCTCGGCCCAAGGCCATTGCCGCTGATAGGCCTGCATAGCTGCCGCCTATAATGATGACATCATATGTTTTTGAAATTTCCATGTTCGTTTAATTGTGTAAACGAAAGTACGCATTAAATCAATAATGCAATATTGTTGCATTTAATATTTCAAAAAGATGACAGGGATTAGCCCTCGTTCATCAAAGCTTGGAATTGCTCTACAAAAAGTCCTACATGATAACCATCGCCTAGGCCATGATGTAAATGAATGGATACGGGCATGGTTCTGATGCCATCTTTTTCAGTCACTTTTCCAAAAGAGATTTTTGGTGCACTATCAGGGAAGCTAAAGCTGCGGGCATGCGATAATGAAGTGAAATCTATCCATGGGATGGCCGAAAAATGGATTTCGCTGGCACCTTCTTGCGATGGAGTTAATCCTTCTGTGTTTTGAACTTCTTGTATGGCTTTTTGAGCATCAGCAATAAAAATGCTTTCATCGTTGTGATAGTCGAAGTAACCAAAACCGAAAGTGCCATTTGGGCGATTAATAGTGGTAGAAACACTAATTTGGTCATGAAGGATGACCTCGTTATTTAAAATGCGGTAACGAAACTCTTCAATTGAATTTGCTGCTTTTAGTGCTCTGTACAGGTAGTGCAAGAAGAACGATTTTTTCTCCGCTTTGGCATTTGCGTAAGCTTTAGTACAGTCTATACTTACGACTACTCCAAAGAATGGCTCTTCAAACTGACTGAAGAGTTTAAAATGGTCTCTTCTTTTCCATGTTTCTATGTTGATTTTTTTCATATTTTTTTGTTTAACAGTTTTGTGAACTTTCCTGAAGCGGCCTGTCATGTCGAGGTTACGAGACATCTACTAGGCTAATGTAATAATGCAAACAGGCGTTCTATTAATTAGATTCTTCGCTACGCTCTGAATGACAAAGTTCGAGCTGAACGATTATAACAACGGTATCACCTGGTCAATGCGCTCCACGCTGATGAAATTAGGATGTACAATCTCCTCTTCATGTACTTCGTGTATCCAAGTAGTGTGGTAAGGTACTTCTACGGCAAAAGCATTGATGGCCAAAACAGGCAAAATATCCGATTTTCGAGAGTTGCCCACCATCAAAAAGTTTTCGGGTTTGCAATCCAAATGTCGAATAAGCTTTTGGTAGTTGGCGGGTTGTTTGTCGCTCATAATTTCGATATGGTGAAAGTATTTTGCCAAGCCAGATTTTTCTAACTTTCTTTCTTGGTCCAATAAATCGCCTTTGGTAGCCATTACCAATCTATATTTTCCATATAGGTGCTGTAGGGTCTCTTCAATTCCTTCTAGTAGGATAATGGGTTTTTGCAATAGTTCATGACCTATTTCAAATATTTTTGCAATCAAATTTTTATCAATCTGCTCTCCACTGAGCTTGGCCAGTGTTTCTACCATGCACAGCATAAAGCCTTTGATGCCATAACCGTACATTTTCAGATTCCTCATCTCGATATCAAACAATTGTTTGATCACATCGTCTGCTGGGAGGTGGCTGAACAGTACCGAGAATTTTTCTTCTGCCTGTCTGAAATAGGGCTCATTTTCCCAAAGGGTGTCATCGGCGTCAAACGCAATGGTGGTAATTTGATTCTTCATTTGGCTAATTATTTTATTTGCGATGCTTTGCCATCACATTATCTTTGTAAATGTTGCAAAGGTGAAGGAAATACCTGATGCAAAAAAGGACAAATGTCCCAACCTTGTTATGCTGAGAACAAATACTGAATTTTTATCTTACATGGATGCGCTTTACCAAAGTCAGCGTTATCCATCCATTACTTTACAGCGTTTTAAAAAAGAGGATTTATTGCTTACGCAAGGCGAGGCTTGCCTTAAAGTGTTGGTGGTGAAAGAGGGTATTGCAAAATGCTATTTTTTAGAAGAAAATGGGAAGGATTATATCTTGGAGTTTTTGGGCGATGGGGAGATTTTAGGTGAGATAGAAACGTTGAGGAATACCAATTGCCTTTGTAATGTATCGGCATTAACCCCGTTAGAAGCTTACGCCATTCCAGTAGCTGTTTTTAGAGAGTTGTTGACTAAAGATCTTATCCTAAACAAGTTGTTGTTGCATGAACTTGCTGAGCGGATTGTAAATACAAGCAGTAGGGCATCTTTTCAGCAATTGTATACGGTTGACCACGGCCTAAGCAAACTTTTAGAGCTACAGCAAAAACTGGATATACAGATCAGCAAGGATGATATGGCTGCTTATTTAGGGATTACCTTGCGCAGTTTGAACAGGGCCTTGAAGTTCATTGGCTCTAAATAGCGCTTTTCTTTTTCGCCATTCCCAAGGTGGCACCGGGTTGGTTAATTGCCATAAACCTTTTTGTTGTTTTCTGGCCTGTATTTCCAACTGGGCATACTGGTTATCTTTGGAATATTTCTTAAAATGCCAGGCCATTCCCAGCCTGATCATCTCTTGGTTAACAATCTGTTTTTTGTTATTGATAATCACAGCAATCAACCGTCCATAGCGGTCTAATTTTTCGCTATGAACGGTAACTGTTTGTCCGAAACATAAATCGGATAATGCTTTTTTAGCTTGTATTCCAAAGGCCTGTTTTTTCTTGTGCTCTGGAGCATCTATGTGTGCCAATCTAATTTTAATGGGCTTGTTTTGATAAAGCACCTCCATGGTGTCGCCATCTAAAATGCGGATGACCTTGGCTGTAAAGCTTGTTTTACTGAGGTTCTTTTGCCAAGCGGGAACAGGTTTGAACTGACCGAAAACAAAGTTGCCATACAGTAGCAATACCAATGTGGCTAATACTCGTAACCGCATAGGCCATAGCCCATTTTCTTGGCTTTTTCCAAACTGATTTCTACAATTTTGTAATTGCATTTGCGTATTCCTCGGCATTGTTTAGATAGATGATATTTGTTGGTTTTTCCGTTGTCGCAAAGATAGGCTGTTGGCTTGGTTTGAAACTTATTGAAGGCTATTATTAATGTTGCTATAAAAAGAAATGATTTCATGAATTTTAGGAGTTACCCTGAGATAATTTTAAGAATGACTGGTTCGAGATTAGTGGCTAGATCAGTGTTTTTTAGATAGAATTTTCTAACGCTCATGGCTTTAAACCAATCAGACCAATATCGATTGATAACATCATTTTCGTAAGGATTTTTCTTCGAAGGATTAATACCGAGGACTACAATTTCTAAATCCTGTAGGTTATCCGTTGCGGGGATGAAACCTAATCTATTTTTTTCAATCAGGTCCTTATAGTTGGAACTAGTTAATTTCTTAGATTGGATAAACGAAGGAGTGATATAAGAACTCTTATTTTTTTCGGTGAACTTACTGTTTTGATGAAACATATAACCATCGGTAATGATGACTAAAATGTTGCGGTGGTTGTCTTTGACACAGTAATCTTTAACGTTGTTCTTAAAAAACCTCCAAATATCTGAACCAATAAATGTTTTATCTTTGATTGCCGACTGATATATTTTCGCTGGAATTTCAGAGAACGTTTTTTCTACGTTATTGATTTCATTCTTATTTGATTGCTTGTTGAAATTCACCTTTAATTGCTGGCTCAACACATTGATTGTTGGGTTTTGTGGTGCAGGGTCGAAATAAACTTGCATTTGGTCATTTAGTTGGATGATTTTTTTACCCTTGATGTGATTGGTAAATGCCTTTTGCACAAACTTGATGTATTGTAAATCTCTTTGATAAAGATCCGGATACTTAGTGGGGTCTATGCGATCCGATAAATCTAGCAGTAAACTGATGTTAAGATTATTGGATGTTTTCTGCGGAATCGGTTCTTTGGCAGCCTTAAAGCTAGTTATTAAAAGTGCGAATAAAGGTAGGAGGAGCAATTTTGTTTTCATGCTTATAAATTTAAACTACTGATAAGTAAACTGAATTTTGAGAATCTGCGGTGGCGCCTACGCTTTCGCAATGACCATTATAAACCTCCATACATTCTTTTACTAAATTTTGGGTTTCAGCTCGTGAAACGTATAGTTTTTCAGTAATAAAGGTCACCCAACCTTGCACATATTCTGATGCGTACAGTGCGTATTCTTTGGTTGGGATAATTACCGCATCGATAATTCGTTGTAATTCGGCAATTCTTCCATGGGCTTTTGCAATAAGTTCTTTGATACTGTCTAACTCTTTAATTAGCGTATCTTTTTCTTTATTAAAATCTGTTATTTTTTCTTGGTGGATAAGTATGTCCTGTTGACGTTTAGTTTGTTGATGCTTAATTCTGTCTTTTTCTTTATGTTCTTTCATAATGAAATCGAATACCAACCCCCAGATTACATAAACTACAAAGCCAGCAAAGATGATTCCCCAGAACTGAATTTTGGTAAAGGCGATCGCTAAATCAAAAGGAGCAGAGTCAAATGTTTTGTTCAACTCGTAAATTTTTTCTTCTATCTGATAGGCCAAAATAGCATCAAATACAAAAGTGGTAAGGAATAGAATGCCAATTTTGAAGTAATTCGCGATGCTTTTGTTTTCACTGTACATGTGAATAAGATAACCTAAACCCAAAAATACAAATGGAATAAGCATAACAAAAGCCCCTTCTAATGGCCCATCGGCCCAAGCTTTTTCAAAGGCTTTAGGGTCTAATACATTTGCCATTAAATTACTCTCAGGATCAAAGGTCTTGAAGAAAGCAGAATAAGAAGTGGATACATAAAAAGTAAATAAATAGAGAGTTATAGGCACAAGTATAATTAACCCGACCCAGAACTTGGTTGTGGCGCCTTTTTCGGCTTTTACATGATATTTCTCTGGATCTCTTGGTAAATCATTAATCTCAAACTTCAGCGATTCTATGTTCTCTCTAACGGTTTTAATATTGTCGTTTAGTCTAGTAACCTGCTCCTCTTTATTTTCCTTACTTACGGTAAGGGCTTTAATTTCCGTTTCCTTGTTTTTCTGTTCATTGATGTAAGGTTCTTTGGCTTGCCTTTGCTTATCTATCAAGAGTTTTTCTTCATTTTGGAATTTAGCATAAATGGCATCTAAACAGATGGAAAGTACTTGAGACGTTCCCATATTCCTTGAACTGTCTCTGAATCCTGTTTCATGATAGGTTCTTCGTCTTGCTTCTTCTACTTCTTCTGTATTTATTTCGGGCTTTTCATTGGAAGTTGTTGTCGGCAGGATTGATTTTAACCGAAAGATGTTTTTGATCTGCGTAGTCATGACATTTTAGTTTTGGAGTTCATTAATAATTTCTTGTTTGGTTTTTCCATTTTGTATGGCTTCTAGAAAATAGTCGGCTATGGCAGCGGCATTTTCTTCAACAAAGCCAAAAAGCTTGATATACTTTTCTAAGGCAGACCTTTCGTTGTCGTCTATTTGTTCGTCGGCCCATATCATTACTGTTAGGTCATATAAATAGTCGATTTTTTCTTCCAGTTCCTGAGGGACGATGTTTTTTGAATCAATCGGTTTGAGTAATATTTCATCTAGGTTTTTAGGAGTTACTCCTCTTTCTTCGGCAAATTTGTATAGCATTTTCAGCTCTAATGAACTGAAATTGTCATCGCAAATGGCCAACTGATAAAGGCGTAAAAAATGAGCTTTTAAGTTTTCTGATATTTGTATGGTTTCCATATTATGGGTTTAATTTTTTGGGTGAAATAATTCGATCTCTGGTATATATTTTCGAAGGAGTTGTTTTTACTATGGTTTTTGTAATTTTAATTGATTTTTTTCTTAGAAAAACCAATGCGTAAAACAATAAACCAACTATAATATCCAAGGGCATCCTAAGGCTTTTTCGATATAAATAAATGGGTATAATAGGGTTAAAGAGAATTAATATGATTCCAAAAACGATTACCCACCAAAAGTCTTTTTGGATGAAGAAGTAATAAATAGCTACTAAAGCGCCTAATGAAACCATTACTCTTAAAAAGGTATAATATTCTATTGGCCATTTTGCCAAAGCCATGAAACAGCAGATGCCACAAAAAACAAATAGCGCTTTCATTATTGATAGTTTTGAATGGTGAGATGTAATTCGTTCCTGTGTTGATAAATCTCATCAAGATTGGTAAGTGGCCTTTTCTCACCGGCATCCTTCCCATTATGAAATAGCTCAATGTATTTATTGTTGCTATTGAAATGTAATCTGCACAGAGGTCTGCGGTTATTGTCATCTAGTAATACACCGAAGTATGATTGAGTATCTCTAGCGGCTATTCGTTCGGCAGAAATCTTTTCTCTTAAAATAGCTTTTATGATATGGAAAGCTTCCAGCTCTTCATCTGTAGTGACGATTTTAGAGGGGTCACTATTTTCGTCAATTGGGTTCACTTTTTGCTCTTGTGGCGTTTCAATTTTCTCATTAATGTTCAATGCAGATTTTAAACGGAAACTGATTGAGTCATTGATGGAAGTTGTTAGAGCTTTTTTGGTATATTCTTTAAAAGCTACCATTCGGCTAGCAGTTAATGATTTTTCAAAGAAACGGCCCACCAATAATTTCACTATTTCATCTGATGGCGTTTCGATCTCCTTTTCAAATTCTTTTCTGATAGCTTTGATGTATTTTAAGGCTTCTGCAGAGTCGAGGATGGTTTCTAAATGATAGTCTTTTTTGGTAAAGCTTTCCAATACTTTAATGGCGTTATCCTTCAGATCTTCAATATTGATGGTAAGAAAAGGTTTCTCGTCCATGATGTTTGGCTTTTCCAGGTCCGTATAAAAATTATAGGTTAAACCGTTAGTGAGTACGCCAAATCTGGCTTTAGAAACATGAAAATAACGATGGAGTTGAGAGTTGTGAGCATCTGCATTTTCTTTCCAATGCTTGCATTCGATGATGAGGATAGGTTCGTCGTCTTTTTTAATGATATAATCTACTTTTTCACCTTTTTTGGTGCCAATGTCGCAAATGTGCTCAGGCACCACTTCCGTAGGGTTAAAAATATCGTAGCCTAAAATTTGGATGAAAGGCATTACGAAGGCATTTTTTGTGGCTTCTTCGGTGTTGATTTGATCTTTTAAGTGGATCACACGCTGATGAAGCTGTTCTAGTTTGAGTTTAAGATCCATTGGATTTTGTTTTAGCCTCGGTGTATAATTGCATCATTCAATGCGTCAACGATTTTTTGTATATAGACTTTGTCTCTAGAAACGATACTATTTGCTTCTCCAGAATTGGTACTTATTCTTACTGCGAATTCATTTTTAATAAATGCTAGTATTAAAATTCCAATTAATAGAATTACTCCCCCTACGATTCTAGTGCCATCAGCAAGAAGCATTAGGCCTCCAATAATTATCATAGCTATAGGTAAGGTTCTACTTTTAATTATTTCGAAAACATGAACAGAGGATATGTTTCTCATTGTATATGTTTTGGAATTAGTCACGTATCTTGATTGTGTTACTGTAACATTTTGATCTTTATAGAATAATTTTTCTTCTTGTGTTTGCATGATGATTATGAATTAATTGATAATGAAGTAATCCGTAGGTCTTTAAAAACCTACGGAAGAGTGTTAAGCATACTGGATTAATTCCCAGGTGACTGCTTTGCCGTCGTAAGGCGGCATCTTGTTCCCTTTAGCGATGGGAGCTGTTGTCGAAGGAGTTCCTACAACTTTCCAAACTCCAGATTCTGGACAATTTTCGCCAGTTTTTGCTTTTGTACCGATTGGTTGTTTCATAATTAAAGAATTAAGTGATTAAACTACCCAAATCTAGCTATGCTTATAAACAGATATTTACGGGAAACCGTAAATGGAGGAATGAATTTTAATTCTTTCAGAAACTCGGGAAATAATGGACATAAAAAATCCCAACTATCTTTTAGCTGGGATTTTTTATAATAACTCTTTGTAAATGCAAAAGGATTTTTATCGCATCAAATAAAGAGAGCTTTTAATTTAGGGCTATATTATTTTTTTGTCTTTACAATAAGCAATTAACTGTTCGTTGTTATAAAATTCAAGAGACTCTCTCATCATTTTTAATTTTTTTTCAATGCTACTTAATCCATGAGGCTTTAAACCCATTTTTTCCAAATAATAAGGCATTTCCTTTTGAAGTTTACCTTCTGCCAATAAGCTTAATATTGCTTTATCAATACTTTCGAAATGATAGATTTTCTCTTGAAAATCTTTTTTTAAATGGATAGATATATATTTTTTATTATTAAAAATTGCTTGGATACCGGCCTTAAGATCCTTGACATCACCACGTCCTTTAGGTATAAAGGCATCTATTTTTAAGTCCTCAAAAAGTATTTTAGCAGTAGATAATCTATTTTGACTAGAAAATACCATAATCTTTAAATCGGGCTGAATATCTTTTGCTAATCGAATAAGTTCTACGCCATCTTTTACTTCTTGCTTTTCAGAATCTTCTTCAAATGATAAATCTGTAATCATTACTTCATAAGGTTCTGTATCTTTTTTTGCTTTTTGCAAACGATTTATTGCATCATCACAATAATAAACGTAATTTTTTAAATCGTTTTTGATGCCAAGTTCTTCCAATGTTCTTTGTAATGAATAATTAGTGCCCTGATGATCTTCAACAATTAGTACTTTTTGAAACATAATTTTCTTTAATTAATTAACAGGGAAAGAGATTAGAATTTTTAACCCTGTTTTATCATTTGATTCAAAAGTAATGTTGCCAGAAATATTTTTTATACGGATTTCCGTATTTCTTAATCCATTTCCTTGTTTTGTTTCTGTAAGCATGCCCACACCATTATCATTATAGTTTATTGATATACAATTTTCGGCTCGTTGAAATGATAAATTTACTGTGGTAGCTTGACTATGTTTCCTCATATTTGTCATCAATTCCATTAAAACAATATAGATTTCACTTTTTTTGTTTTCTGAAACCTCTAGCCAAAAATCATCACTGTTATTAACAATGTCTACTATCAAATCGCCAGTAGCATAAGCAAAAAGCATAGACGAAAGCTGCTCGCTAAATGTTTTGCGTTGCTTATTCTCGGTAATTTCATAAGAAATATCTCTAGAAGTATTATAAATGTCATCTAGTTGGTCAAGTAAATGATTCTTGTCAAAATCATCTTTGTTTTCTATTTCCGAAATTACCCGGTAGATTTTATTAGCAACACGATCATGTACTTTTTTTGAAGTTTTAAGTTGATTGTCCTGTATAGCTTTTCGAGCTTCTAAGGCTAAGCGTTGCTTTCGTTTTCGATAGTATAAGGTGCCTCCTATAGTTAATAAAACTAGCCCCGTAAAAGCCATCAGAAGCTGATAATTTTTTTCAGTGTTCTTTCTCTGTAAGATTAAGTTGTCGGCTTTGTGCCTTTCAACTTGAAAACGGATAACGGCAAATTGATTTTTTGAAATATTGCGTGCAGTTAAGATACTGTCATTTAGATTTAAATAGCGTAAAAAGTAGTCTTTTGTTTGTTTAGCTGGACTTAATTTTACCAATTTCTGTAAAGCATCTAATTGATCATCGGGACTTTTGTTTCCAGTGGCATTTTGATACATCCTATTAGCGTATAAGAGCGCAGAATCTGGTTGCTTTTTTTCATAATAATCTGCCAAATGAGAATAGCTCGCATTTAAACCTCTAAGGTCGTTGTTTTGTAAGCGAATAGATAAGGCCTTTAATAAATCAGTTTGGGCATGGTATCCGGGATTATTAAGCCATTTGGTATAGGTAAGATTAGATAATATTCTAGCATATTCTACTTTGTCAATGTCATGTTTTAATATTTCTTGCTGGATTTTTATTGCCCTTTGATAATCTTTCTTTTCCCGATAAGAATTAGCAAGCGCATTTTTAATGAAAATAGTACGTTCGTTAGTTTTTGAGTAAGGCAATGCCTGCTTAAAGAAATCGATAGCTTCATCATATTCATCTAATCTTGAGGAAATATCACCCAAATTATATAAGCAAGATTCGATACGCTTGTATTGTGCTGTGTCCTTTTTATTTAAAAGGGAATATGCCTTTATGGTTAGTTCTTGAGCTCCAAGATGGTCGCCGTAATTAGTTGCAATTACACCCATCATGGTTAGACAGTAACTAGCGGCTGCACTATCTTTTTCTTGGATAGCTAGTTCTTGGGCTTTATTAAGATAAATGTAGGCACTATCTGTCTTGTTAACGATGAAATAATCGTAACCTTTGTCTAGGAGTATATTTTCTTTTTTCTGAACTGGTTGTTTATGGTCTTTTTTAGAACAAGAAAGCAAAATCAACAAAAAGTTCAATAATAGTATAATCGGTTTCAAGAGGGTTTATTTTTTATTCTAAATTAGAAAAAATATCATTATTAACTCTTGAGATGCTTGGATTGTAAAAAATAAGGCGGTTGCCCGCCTCATTTTCCAAATATTAAGGTTTTGGTTTTGGGGGTAATAATTGACCATTTTCCCCACCTGTACCACCTTCATTACCAGGAATGCTATCGGTACTAAAAGTTGAATACCTAGGTGGTTCGTTGGTATTGATATGAACACTACCTCTAACGTTAACATTATTACTGCTTGGTGCCATTAAACCTAAAAGAATGGCGATAAAAATTGGAAGATACATCTCTGTCAAAAATTTAGAATTTGAATAATTGCAGTTCCTAGCGCACCATGCGCTAGGTTTACTGCGGGTTATTCAGAAGGCCTTCTGAAATTTTTGGGAAGTGGTGAGTTTCTATCGCGGGAGCTTATAACTGCTTCCCAAACCGGTTTTTCACTACCGCGATATCCGCTCGTTTTTTGAAATCAGTTTTGTACATTTATTTTTTAAGTTGTTGTCGTTGACTGATTTCGAAAGCAAAGATGTCGGGAATAAGATATTTGTTAGTGCGGAATTCCTATGATTCCTTTGTTCCTACAAACTTCCTGAAGAATTCCCGCGGTATTCCGGGAAACCGTAAAAATCAGGAAGTGACTATTTATATTTTTATTTAAAATTTTTGAAAATATGCCAGAGGATTACCAAACTGTAGTGTTAGCTAAGTATAGAAAATTGACAGAGAAAGAAAAGGCTTCTATCGGTTTATCTAGCCTAACCCGAGCGTCAATTAGAAAGGCATGTATAAAAAAGTTTAATGAACAATACTGTTCCGAAGACGATTATATATTTGCTGAGTTTTTTGATGTAGATAGAATAGATGCAAATTTTTCTCAATTATTGAATAAATCAGATGCAGATGATTTTAAAGCCATTCATAATCATATTGTGGGTAATAATAAAACGGATAATACCGACTCAAAAAACACTGAATTACTTGCTTGGCTAATTGACTTTAATCCAAGGCCAAGTCATAGATATTATGCTATCGAAAGGGAAAAAGAGCAAAAAGAAACTAAAGCGTCAGGTGGGGATGTAATAGATTATACTAAAAAAAATATAGTTCTTAATCCTATCAGTGAAGAATTAGTTAGCAATCCAAATGTGACAATGCATTCGCCTACAGTAAATAGACCCAAATGGCAGAATAAGTGGTTTTTTGGAAGTGCAGTAGGTATTGCCTCTATTTCAGTGATATTTTTATTTTTTCCACGTTATATGACATGGAGAGGAAATCATTATGAGTGGCTATTTTTTAATACTAGTACTAATAAAACGCCCGTTGTAGCGATAGATTGGGATTTGATTAGAGGTTTCCAAATGGTGACTAGAAAAGACACTTTAACGGAATATTCTATTGGGAAATTATGGTACCTCAAAGAAAAAAATAATCATGAAGTTTTCACTATGGGAGGTAAACATCCATTGCTTGTTAATAGGAACTTACGTCCGTTAAGTAAAACGATATTAGATAGTATCAAAAGTAAAATTAAGGTTCAGAATCAAATGCAAGGTATGATGTCGGCCAAGTAAATATGTGAGATGTTAGTATTGGATTGAAGAAGCCTATTACTACTTATATTCTAGGGAAATACGGTAATAATAGGATTCTATCATTAACCCATCAGGCCGACACTACTGAAAAAGACTAATGGAAGATATTGCTAGAAAACATCATCGCTTCTTGCCATTTCTCCATATCCAAGCCTAATTCGATGTCTTGTTCATTCAGGTAATGGATTACATCTTCTGTTGCAATATTGCCTGTAAGGTCATCGGCGGCCATTGGACAACCCCCAAAACCTTTTAAAGCGCTATCCATACGGGTACAGCCAGCGTTAAAAGCCGCTTCAATTTTCTCTAAACGTTGTTGTGGTGTACTGTGCAAGTGTAACCCAAATTCAATAGTAGGAAATTGTTGTACTAAAGGAGGGAGGATAGTTTTTATTTTTTCGGGTGTTGAAACACCAACCGTATCGGCCACTGAAATAATTTTGACACCTTTTTCCACCAGTTGGTTGGCCCAATGTGTTACAATATCGGTGTTCCATTCATCGCCATAAGGATTGCCAAATCCCATAGAAAGATACACTACAGCTTCTTTATTGTGCTTACTGCAAAATTCAAGCATTTCCTCTACCGTGTTTAACGATTGCGCAATGCTGGAGTTGGTGTTACGTTGTTGGAAAGTTTCTGAAATAGAGAAAGGGAAGCCTAAATAACTAATTTCAGGATGCTTAACTGCATTTTCTACTCCTTTTAAATTAGCCACAATGGCTAGTAATTTAGTTTTGCTAGGTAAATCTAATTGAGCCAGTACCTCTTCAGTATCCCGCATTTGTGGAATGGCCTTTGGCGAAACAAAACTGCCAAAGTCCAAGGTGTCAAATCCTACTTTAAGAAGTAAGTTTAAATATTTTACTTTGATTTCGGTAGGTACAAAATCATGTAGGCCCTGCATGGCATCACGCGGGCATTCAACCAACTTAATGGCTGGTGTTAAGTTTTCGGTTTTTATATTCGTCATAGTCGGTAAGTGTAGCTGTATAGGTACCGTTCATGTACGGCGAAGAAATCAGAAAGTCGGCTGTAGCCACGTCGCAGGCCATAGGAATGTTCCAAACAATGCCCACACGCAATAAAGCTTTCACATCAGGATCATGAGGTTGTGCTTCCATAGGGTCCCAAAAAAAGATCAGAACGTCAATTTCACCTTGAGCAATCAAAGCCCCAATTTGTTGGTCGCCACCTAGCGGACCGCTCAATAACTTCCTTACTGGTAAGTTAAGCTGTTCCTCAATGAGTCTACCAGTAGTTCCCGTAGCCATTAAATTATGTTGGGCAAGCGCTTCCTTATTGGCTGCGGCCCATCTAATTAAATCATCTTTACGGTGGTCGTGTGCAACCAAGGCAATGGTTTTATTGGCTTCAAGTTTTTTCTGGGTCATGTGCTTTTTTGTACTCTTTATAAGGTTTAAATGGTCTAATGATCAATCTGGTACCTCTGTCGTAGCTAAAGTAACTCCAAACCCAATTCACAAATACCACCAATTTGTTCCTAAAGCCCACTAAGGTCATTAAATGTACGAACATCCAAGTAAACCAAGCAAATATTCCTTGAAATCTTATTTTATTGATGTCTACCACTGCTCTGTTTCTACCCACGGTGGCCATAGCACCTTTATCAAAGTACTTAAAAGGAACGGTAGGTTTATTTTCGATGATGTTGACTAAGTTTTTAGCCAATTGCTTGCCCTGTTGTATGGCTGCTGGTGCCACACCAGGATGTCCATTTGGTGTTTCCTCGGTAATCATCGCCGCGACATCGCCTATGGCAAAAATATTTTGATAACCTTCTATGAGGTTGATTTCATTTACTTTTAAGCGGTTTCCTCGCACCACTACTTCGGTATTTAAACCATCTAAAACCACTCCTTTAACCCCAGCACTCCAAATGACAGTGGCCGAACCTATGTTCCTTCCATCTACCAATGAAAGTGTCTTCCCATCGTAACCTTGTACACGTGCCTCGGTATACACTGTTACACCAAGTTCTTCCAAAAAGGCTTTCGATTTTTGCTGGGCCTGCACCGACATGGCACCCAATAGTTCTGGAGAACCCTCAATGAGGTAAATGTTTACTTTATTAAGGTCAAGTTCTGGATAGTCATTTTTGAGTACATGTTTTTTTAGCTCAGCAATAGCACCAGCAGTTTCTACACCTGTTGGTCCACCGCCAACTACTACAAAGTTGAGTAGTTCATGTTCTCTTTCTGGATCCTTAGCAATAATGGCGGCTTCAAGCTACGCAGGTTCAATGCCTCGGGAATAGATTTCATAGGCATAGCATTCTGAGAAATCTCTGTTTGCCCAAAGAAATTGCTGGTAGAGCCTGTGGCAATTACCAGGTAGTCGTAATGATAATCGCCAATGGTGGTTTCTAGTTTGTTTTCTTCAGCAACTACTTTCTTTACTTCCGTCACTCGGAATTTGAGATTTTTTTGCCCTTTGAAAATTTTTCGGATAGGAAAGGCGATGGAATCAGCTTCGAGTCCGCCTGTTGCCACTTGATAGAGTAGAGGCTGAAAGGTATGGTAATTGTGTTTATCTAAAATGACAATGTCGACGTTTTGGTTTTTAAGCTTTTTAGCCAATTCGATACCACCAAAACCGCCCCCAATGATTACAATTTTCTTTTTTTGTTCCATATCAAACTAAGTTGAAAGTCAAAAGTGAAATTTAAAATAATGTAGCACTTCACTTAAATAGCAACATGTAAAATGCCATTTGGTTTGTGGTAAATATAGGAATTATATCGTTTTTTGGATGTTTGGTTGGTGGGTTGTTTGGATTGTTGAATTGCTTTGACAAAGGGTGGTTTGGAAGGGAGTTTTTTTACCGCAAAGGTTGATGAAGTTTTCGCAAAGACCGCAAAGTCCTTAAAACAAAAAAGGGTCCTGAAATTTTCAGGACCCTAGTGATTTATAATTTGGTTTAGTTATGCTATTTATTTCTTATCGTCTTTTGATAAGTCAATTACGATAGGCGTAGAGATACATAATGATGAATATGTACCGATGATACGGCCAATTAATAAGGCAAAGATGAAACCACGGATGCTATCGCCACCGAAAATGAAGATTACGATCAATACGAAGAACACCGATAATGAGGTTAAAATGGTACGGCTTAAGGTACTGTTCAAAGCAAAGTTGATTAGCTTGTTACGCTCTTCACCGTGTACATCTGTTTTACCGCTTTCAGCTAAACGCTCACGGATACGGTCAAATACAATTACCGTTTCTGTCATGGTGTAACCCATTACTGTTAAAATCGCAGCAATAAAGTCTTGACCAATTTCTAGAGGGAAAGGCAATACGCCATCTAAAATAGTGTAGAAAGAAAGTACCAATAAAACGTCGTGGAATAGAGCGATTACCGCACCTAAACCATATTGCCATTTTTTGAAACGTACCAAGATGTAGATAAACATCACTAAACATGAGAACAATACTGCATAAACAGCACTAGTAATAATGTCGCTAGCAATGGTAGGTGTTACTTTTTGTGAACTTTCAATGGTATATTTTGCACCTAAACCGTCTAAACCTTTTCTCAATGCTGTTTCAACAACTTTATCTGCATTAGGATCTTGGTCGGTAATGTGGTAAGGTGTAGTAATTTTTAATGAATTATCAGTACCAATGGTTTTAACCAAAGCTTCTTCACCTTCAAAGTTTGCTGATAAGGTTTTAGAAACTTCTTCAGTGTTCAATTGCTTATCGAACTTCACCATGTAAGTTCTACCACCTTTAAAGTCAACACCTAAGTGAAGGCCACCGTTTTTAACATAGAAAACAGCACCTAAAATGATGATTACTGCAGAGATGATGTAGTAAAGCTTTCTGCGACCTACGAAGTTAAACGCTAGGTTTTTGAATGCGTTACGAGTCATGCTGTTGTCGAAAGTGATATTTGCTTTCTTGTTCATCATCGATTCGAAGATTAAACGAGAAATTAATACCGCTGCAAACAATGAAGTAGCAATACCCACACATAATGTAGTTGCGAAACCTTGTACTGGTCCAGAACCGAAAACAAATAGGATAACACCTAAGATGAATACGGTGATGTTTGAGTCTAAGATTGACGACATTGCATGTTTAAAACCTTCTTTGATGGCTACGTTGGTAGATTTACCTTGTGCCAATTCTTCACGAACACGCTCGAAGATTAGGATGTTAGCATCTACCGATAAACCAATGGTTAATACGATACCTGCGATACCAGGAAGTGTTAATACTGCACCAAATGCGGCTAAAACACCCATGATAAAGAATACGTTGATTACCAACGCAATGTTTGCTACCCAACCTGCTTTGTTGTAATAGAATGCCATGAAAGCAAGAATTACTACGAAAGCTAACACGAAAGAGATTAAACCGCTATCAATAGCTTGTTGACCTAATGAAGGACCTACTACGAAATCTGAAACAATTTTAGCAGGAGCAGGTAACTTACCAGCTTTTAATACGTTAGCTAAATCTTTAGTATCTTCTTTAGTGAAACTTCCTGTGATTGAAGAAACACCGTTAGGAATTTCGTTTTGTACGGTAGGAGCTGAGTAAACCGTATTGTCTAACACAATAGCAATTGCTTTTTTGTTGTTAGGGTCAGCAGCAGCTTCCGCAGTCATTTTTTTCCATTTCGCAGCACCTTCGCTGGTCATGAACATGGTTACATCAGGATTGTTGTTTTGGTCATAACCGTCACGAGCATTCGCTACAGCGTCACCGCTTAAATCAGGACGACCATCTAATGAAGCTACTTTAATCGCATAAAGTTCAAATGCTTTAGTTCCAGTTCTAGGTTTTAATCCCCACATGAATTTCATGGTAGTTGGAATTAACGACTTGATTTCTGGTTTAGCTAAGTAAGCATTTACTTTAGCAGTATCTTTTTGCAAAGCGTAACCAACTACTGCACCTGGCATTAATTGTGGTTGGCCATTTTCACCTTGATAGATTGGTAATTGTAATACAGTGTTAATTAACGGACTTGTTTTTGCAAGTTCAGCAGTTTTAGCACTTGCGCTAGTATCTTTAACCGCAGGAGCGTTAGCACCTTTAGTTAAGCCAGCAAGTTTACCACCTTTTGCAGTAGTATCAGTAACAGCAGCTTTAGCTACCGTATCTTTTAAAGTAGTAGCAAGCGTTTTGTTAATGTTCTCCAAAATAGGGTACACCTCTTGCGATTGGTATACTTGCCAGAATTGAAGTTCAGCAGAACCTTGTAATAATTTACGAACACGTTCTTTGTCTTGGATACCTGGCATCTCAATGAAGATTCTGTTTGAACCTTCTTGTTTCTGCATGTTAGGACTTACTACACCAAAACCGTCGATACGGCTACGTAAGATGATAAATGAACGGTCGATAGCGCTAGTGGCTTCTTTGCTCAAATAAGTTTTTACTTCAGAGTTACTAGCAGTAGCTTTCAATTGCGCCGAGTTGTCTTGGTTCGCAAAGAAATCTGCTAATTTTCCGTTAGGCACTAATTTTTCATATTCGCTTACAAACAATGCAATGAAATCTCTGCCACCGGCGTTCATCTGAGTTTGAGCGTTAGATAGTGCCTTGTTAAAGTTCTCATCAGAAGTGTTACCTGCCAATGATTTGGTCAACTCTGCTAAAGAAATCTCCATGGTAACATTCATACCACCTTTTAAGTCAAGACCTAAGTTGATTTCTTTGCTTTTTACTTGTTGATAGGTAAGGCCCAATAAAGGATATACCTTTTCGGTAGCCATTGAGTCTAAGTATGCTTTTTCTTTAGCTTCATCGCCTTTTGCAAATTCCTTAGCCTTTTTCTCTACGTTGTAAGTAATGATGTTGAAAGAAAGTGAATACAGACAGACAATACCTAAAAGTATCGCCATGAATTTTATAAAACCTTTACCTTGCATTGTTTGTTTAATTCTATTTTAGTAATAAGCTGTTTTTTAACAAGTCGGCAAATCTAATTATTTTTTTAAATAATAGAACTCCTAAATGTAATTTTGTTAATATATACGATTGATATATAAATAACTTCGATGAAGTTTTGACTAATGTTTTTAATAATCGACTCTTGTAACCGATTTTTTTAAAAGAGTAATAAATTCTCGATTCTCTTTTTCTGATATGTTGTATTTAATATCCAGCAATTTTCCATCGTTATCTGTTAAATATAATCTATAAAAGCCACGGTTGAAGGTTGGTTCTAATCCTTCGTAATTATTGCGACTATCCACTTCTGAAATTCCTTTAAACTTATACTCTCTTATTATTTTAAAAGGATAGATATAAGTTAAAATAATTTTGTTTTCAGAAAGGTTTAAAATACATAGGTACCTTCCTATAAGATAAAATGCCAACAAGTTGATGCCGATAATACAAATAACTGAGCTTGAGATGTCTAATCTTCCAATTATTGCAAATATTGAAAACAGAACTATAGTAAATGCCAGAAGCCCTAATAGAAAGTAATATGAAATGGGTTTTGTGGATTGGAAATAGAGCATTTTAGTAATTTATGGATTGTGAGTTTGGTAGCTAAATCCGCTCTAAAGTAGAAAAAGTATAGGCGAATTTGTTCTTTTCGTCTGGTAAGTGGTCTACTTTTTCAACTTCTGTCCATGTTTCATTGTCAAGATCAGGGAAAAAAGCATCGGCTTCAAACTCTTGGTGTACTCTTGTGAGATAAATGCGGTGAGAAACGGCAACAGCTTGTTTGTAAATTTCGGCTCCACCAATAATAAAAACTTCACTTTCACTTTCGCATAAGGCTAAAGCTTCATCTAAAGAATTTGCCACTTCAACGCCTTCAATGTTTAATCCTTTTTGGCGAGTAATAATAATGTTCCTTCTGTTGGGAAGGGGCTTGCCAATAGAATCATACGTTTTACGCCCCATGATAATGGTATGACCAGTGGTGATATTTTTAAAATGCTTTAAATCGGCAGGCAAGTGCCAAAGCAATTGGTTGTCTTTACCAATGGCATTGTTTTCTGATATGGCTACTACGATGGATATTTGGTTCATTTCTTTCAAGGGTTTGTATACTTTGTCATTCTGAACGCAATGAAGAATCTCAAAAGAGATTCCTCGTTCCTCGGAATGACAAAAAAGAGAACTAATTACACTGCAACAATCCCTTTAATATGCGGATGCGCTTCATAATTTACCAACTCAAAATCCTCAAATTTGAAATCAAAGATATCTTTCACTTCTGGGTTGATTTTCATGGTTGGCAATGGCTTAGGGTCTCTGCTCAATTGTAGTTTAACCTGCTCCAAATGGTTATTGTAAATATGGGCATCGCCAAAGGTGTGGATAAAATCGCCAGCCTCTAAACCGCAAACTTGCGCTACCATCATGGTTAACAAAGCGTAAGAAGCAATATTAAAAGGTACACCTAAGAAAATATCGGCACTACGTTGGTACAATTGACAGCTTAACTTCCCATCTGCCACATAAAACTGAAAAAAGGCGTGACACGGAGGTAAGGCCATGTTTTCAATCTCGGCAACGTTCCAAGCTGATACGATAATACGTCTCGAATCAGGGTTGTTTTTAATGGTATTAATGATTTGGGTAATCTGGTCGATATGGCCACCATTTGGGGTAGGCCAGCTACGCCATTGTGAACCATAAACTGGGCCTAAATTGCCATTTTCATCTGCCCATTCATCCCAAATACGCACACCGTTATCTTTCAAATATTTGATGTTAGTGTCGCCCTGCAAAAACCAAATCAGCTCGTGGATGATAGACTTTAAATGCAGTTTTTTGGTAGTTACCATTGGAAAACCTTCCTGCAAATTAAAACGCATCTGATAACCAAATACACTAATGGTGCCTGTTCCGGTTCTGTCGTGTTTTTGTGTGCCATTATCCAGCACATGCTGCATCAAATCTAAATATTGTTTCATAACCTCTACGCTTTGTCATTCCAACGATAAGAAGAATCTATGCGTAAATTGCACTGAGATTCTTCGCTGCGCTCTGAATGACGCTTACATTAATTGGTATTGCTAAAATTGTAAAATACAAATCTAACCATTAAAAATTAACACCCCGTTTATGTTTTTCAACAGTATGAACGATTGTTAGAATTCTATGATCAAAATCGATATTTTATCTTCAAAATGCCTTAGATTTGTTCATAATGATGTTCAGAAAAATTATCTTATCCCTACTAATAGTTGCTTGGTTTGGCGTTTATAGCTTTGCGCAGAGCCAGCAAGCTCAAAAATTGTCAAACGCAGCGCTTGAACTTACTAAGGACAAAGTGGTTTACGATCCAGCATATTTTAAAATTAAATATCCTAACGGAGATGTACCTGCTGACAAAGGTGTTTGTACCGATGTGGTCATTAGAGCCTATCGTAAACTGGGTACAGATTTACAGAAGGAAGTACACGAGGATATGAAAGCGAATTTCAGGCTTTATCCAAAAAACTGGGGCATGAAAACTACCGATAGTAATATAGATCATCGCCGTGTACCTAATTTAATGGTGTTCTTTGGTAGAAAAGGAACTAAGAAACCAATGACTAAAAAACCAGAAGATTACTTGCCTGGAGATATTGTATGCTGGGATTTGAACGGTAGACAATTACATATAGGTGTAGTGGTTAATCGTAAATCTGGGGATGGTAAACGATATTTAATTGTACACAACATTGGCGCTGGGCAGGTTGTAGAAGATGTGCTATTTGCTTGGAAAATTATTGGGCATTATACTTATAAGTTATAAGTTTTATGTTTTTAAGTTATACGTTTGCGAAATATGATTTGTCTTTGCTCTTTTATCTTTGTTCCTTGCTCTTTTATCAATCGTAATTCGTCAATCTAAAATCTAAAATTCGAGGATGTTAACACTAGCTAATGCTAAAATAAACCTGGGCTTATTCCTTACCGAAAAACGAGCAGATGGTTACCATAACCTACAAACTGTTTTTTATCCTATTAAAATACATGATGTGGTGGAGTTGGTGGATGCCGAGGAGACGTCGATGCTGATCAAAGGGATTGATATTCCAGGAGATACTAGCGATAATATCTGTTTAAAGGCGTTTCAAACTTTACAACGAGATTTTAATTTACCTCCTCAGCAGATCATATTACTTAAAAATATTCCTGTTGGAGCAGGTTTAGGTGGTGGTAGCGCTGATGCAGCTTTCTTGATCAAGCTTGTTAACCAAAAGTTCGAATTGGGTTTAACAGATGAGCAAATGGAGGGATATGCCAGACCTTTAGGCGCCGATTGTGCTTTTTTCATTAAGAATAAACCTACTTATGCTTTTGCCAAAGGCGATGAATTTGAAAGCTTATCAATAGACTTGTCTAAGTACTATTTGGTATTGATTAAACCGCCTGTACATGTTTCCACAGCACAGGCTTACAGCAATATAAACGTAAAACAGCCTTCCACTTCTTTAAAAGATTTGATACATTTGCCGCTACAAGATTGGCAAGCTCATGTTTTCAACGATTTTGAGCCTTCTGTTTTTGCAAAATATCCAGAAATTGACGAAATAAAAACAAAGCTTTACCAAGCGGGGGCTAAATTTGCGCTTATGAGTGGTAGTGGTTCATCTGTATTTGCAATTTTTGAAAGTGAGATAAAGCTGCCAGATCTGGAGAAAGAGAATTTAGTTTTTTACGATGTTTAAGCCGAAAGTCTAACGCAAAAAGACTAAAGCGTTATGTATGAAAAGCTTTAAGCATTGAGCTTTTAGCTTTAAGCTATTAAAAAATGGAAATCAACCTGATCCGCAAAAGCGGAAAATTTAACTTTGAGGCAGAAAACGATAACGGTTTTACCGTTGAATTGGATGCTAAGCCAGCTATTGGAGGAGAAGGCAAGGGCTTTCGTCCAATGGAGATGTTGTTGGTGGGTTTAGGCGGCTGCAGCGGTATTGATGTGGTAAACGTGTTAACTAAACAAAAAGAACCGTTAAACGATATCAAAATCAATATTAAAGCTACCCGAAAGGATGAAGAAATGCCACCGATATTTGATGTGATTGATATTCATTTCAACCTGTTCGGAGATTTAAGCGTTCAGAAAGTGGAACGTGCCCTACAAATGACTTTTGATAAATACTGTTCTGTTTCAAACATCTTGGGCAGATCAGCAACTATAAATTTTACATACACCATTAATAAGGTGTGAGGTTAAAGGTTTAGGGTGTAAGGTTATTACACCATATCTAAATACTCATATCTAAATACTAATTACTATAATGTCAGATAATTTCGAAACCATAGCTATACGCACTCAAACAGAAAGAAGTTCGCATAAAGAACATTCGGCACCTATTTACCTTACTTCAAGCTATAAGTTTGATGATGCGGAAGAAATGCGTGCCTTGTTTGCGAACGAAAAAGAGGGGAATGTGTACAGCCGTTATTCTAATCCAAATACTTCAGAATTCATTGAGAAAATGGTGCTGTTGGAAGGTGCTGAAGACGGATTTGCAACTGCAACGGGTATGGCGGCTATTTTCACCACCTTTGCGGCCTTTCTTAAAAGCGGCGACCACATCGTTTCAAGCCGTTCGGTATTTGGTTCAACCCATCAATTGTTGACCAATATATTTTCAAAATGGGGTGTAACTTTTGACTATGCGGATTTAGATAAACCGCAGGATTGGGAAGGTTTGATCAAGCCTAATACCAAAATGATTTTTGTGGAAACACCATCTAATCCTGGGATTGATATTATTGACCTAGAGTTTTTAGGTGGGTTAGCTAAAAAGCATAATGTTTTATTAGCAGTGGATAATTGTTTTGCTACTCCATATTTACAACAGCCCCTAAAATTGGGAGCCCATATTTCTATCCACTCTGCTACCAAATACATTGATGGGCAAGGACGTGCCTTGGGTGGAATTATTTTGGGAAGCAAGGCTTTAATTGCTGAAGTGGTTGCTTTTGCTCGTCATAGCGGGCCTTCATTGTCACCTTTCAATGCATGGATTTTGTCGAAAAGTTTAGAAACTTTGGCTGTTCGTATGGATCGCCACTGTGAAAATGCCTTGAAGGTAGCGCAATATTTGGAAAAGCATCCGAAAATTAAATTGGTGAAATACCCTTTCTTGGAGTCGCATCCGCAGTACAGCATTGCAAAAAAACAAATGAAACAGGGCGGAGGTATTGTAACTATTGTGGTTAACGGAGGGATAGAAGCTGCTCGTAAATTTATGGATGGTTTAAAGATGTTCTCTATCTCAGCGAATTTGGCTGATACTAGGTCAATTGCAACACATCCTGCAACCAGTACACATAGTAAATTGAGCGAAGAAGAACGCAATATTGTAGGTATTGAGCAAGGTTCTATCCGTTTGTCTATCGGTTTAGAACATATAGACGATATTTTGAAAGATATAGAGCAAGCCTTAGGCAATTAACAGTTTTCAGTTGACAATATAAAGCCTTATAAAGTCTAACTTCAATTTGTATTTTGTCTCTTAAGGTAAAGTTGAGGGCTTCGCCGTTTTAAAACTTCGTAAGTCCAATAATGAATAAAAAAGGAGTCCCGCAAGTGCGGGACTCCTTTTTTATGATAGATCCCGTTATTTCGACAGCCTGTTCCGAGCATTCGGATAAGAATGAGGAGAAATCTAAAAATTAACTATTAAGGAGCTAGATCTCTCCTCCTAAACTCGTTCGAGATGACGGTGGGCGGGCGGGTAATGTTTTTTTATGCACCCCGTCATTGCGAGGTACGAAGCAATCTTAAAGCGATTTTCATTTTTCTAATTTAATGAGATTGCTTCGTACCTCGCAATGACGGGGATGGGCGGATGTGCTATTTCACCAATTTAATATGATGGTCTGAAAGTGTAATTAAACGCTCTTTGTACAAACCGCCAATAGCTTTTTTAAAAGCACTTTTACTCACCTGAAACCTATTATAAATCTCCTCAGGGGTACTTTTGTCGCCCAGGTTAATTTCGCCAACAACTCGGAGCTCTTCCAAAATATAATCTTTTGTCTCTAAAATATGTCCAAAGCCAGAAGGTTGCAAGGTTAAGTCAATTTTGCCTTCAACTCTAATTTTCTTGATCCATCCCGTGGTTCTTTGGCCGGGCTCTATTACTGAGAAAACTTCATTATGGTATAACAGGCCAATAAATTCATTGTTGATAATGGCATTGTAACCTAAATCTGATTTGTCTATAATCAAAAGGTCAACGGCATCGCCTTCTTCAAAATCAAAATTATGTAGCTCTACAAACTGATCTACCTTAGAAGAAGCCAGTAACTTATTAGAGTAATCATCAAGGTAAACAAACACCACATAGCTTTCACCAAGCTCCATTGGTTTTTTTTGCTCCCTTTTGGGTACAAAAATATCTTTATCAATACCGATATCTAAAAAAGCACCATCATCATTTACACTTACTACCGTTAACAAGGCAAATTCATCGGCTGTTGCCAGCACTTCTTTTAAAGTAGCAACGGTACTGCCATCTTTATTGAGGTAAACAAAAGCTTCTACATCGTCGCCTAAGTTTACATCACTTGGTACTTCCATAAATGGTAAAAGCACTTCTTCTGTGCCATCGGTTAAGCTTAAACCTTGGCTGTTTTTTGCGGCTACGCGTAGTTTATTGTATTTGCCTATTGCGATCATCTTATTTAATTAGCCTACAAAGATACTAAGATTATGAACATTGACCTTTGTGTTTTGCGGGTTTAAATAATTAGGAATATTATCTTTGGTTTAGATACTTCGTTTTATGTTCCGATCATTATTGCTTTTATTCTTGCTGTTTTCCTTAGGTTCTTCTTGTTTTGCTCAAGAAAGATATATAAAAGCATTTGCAAAGTCTTGGTCGGTAACGGGAACAGCTCAAACAGATAGTGCCGAAGCTAGCTATGTTGTTCTTAGGAATGAATTTAACTTGAAAAGCTTCCTCAAGCTGAGTGTTGAGTTTGACCAGTATCTTCAAAAAAGATCCGATAAGCGATTAAGAGCGAGGTGGTGCATGTTTGATTTGTTGGGCAGAAGGGTGTTTAGTGTCAAATTAACTCGTCAAGACAGTTTAAAGATGACCGAAGCCATTAAGCTGGCCAATAATTTAAACGACAATCAATTGCTGGCAGAGATTTATGCTTTGGCTGCTGATATAGACTATGAGGGTGGTTATTTACTTTATAACCTAAAAGCTATCGAACTGCAAAAGGAAATAGGCTATCAATATTTTTCTTATGTGCAGAATAGGTTTTTAGGCGCAAGTTTGTCGCTTTACAAAACCAAAGATTTTCGTGAGAGTATAAAATTGGGAGAAAAGTGCCTGACTTTTAAAAAGGTAAAAGTTTATGAGTGGGATCCCATGGTTTATATTTTCCAATTGGACGTATTGGGGGCTTCCCATTTAGCGCTAGGAGAGTACAAGAAGGCCATCAACTATTATCAGCAAATTATAGATACTGTCCAAAAAAAAACCTTAAGTCCCGGACCTGACGAGCTATGGACCGCTATAGCCAAAGGGAATATTGGCAGGTGCTATTTTTATGAAGGAAATGTTGCAGGAGCATTGCCTTTAATTAATCAACAACTGAAAGCAGGTATTAAATACAAGCAATATAACAATATCGCCATTGCCCAAAATGCTAGGGGCGAAATATTTCTAAGCCAAAAGCAATACGCAACAGCACTAGCTTCTTTTAGGGAGGCATTAAAAGCTGCCATTACCAGTCGAAAAATGGACGATAAAGTAAAAGCAGCCAAAGGGATTGCTATAGCTTATACCTATTTAGGACAAACAGATAGTGCGGTTTATTACCAGCATAGCTATGGGCGTTATCAACAGGAGCAGGATCAGATGATTAATAAAGGAAAATTGTCTACGATGAACGCTAGGATGCTGTTTGATAATACACAGAAGAAACTGGAAGACGCTAATACCAGTATCAAAAACCTCAAACAAGCCCGAACAGCTATTTTTATAGCCATAGTGTTATTGAGTATCATAGGATGGTTGCTTTATAATAGGCAGGCCTTAAAAATGCGTTTGGAAAAACAGCAAAGAATTTTTGAAGGTACACAAGCACGTAACGCCGTAGAAAAAGCAAAGCAAAGTTTGTTGCAGTTTAGAAGCCAGATGTTGGAAAAAGATAAACTGATTGAAAATTTAAGCCACTCGCTCAAGAAAAACGAACTCCAAAATAACTTTAATGAAAAGCTGGTCAATAAAAACCTTTTGGAATATGTGTTGGTAACGGATGAGGAATGGCGAAGATTTAAGGAGGATTTCAATAAAGTTTATCCATTGTTCTACCCTCGTTTACATGCTGTATTAGCAGATTTAACCTCGGCGGAAGAGCGTTTAGCAAGTTTGATTTTTCTGCAAATGAGTAATAAGGAAATTGCCAATACTTTAGGAATCAGTGCTGATAGTGTGGCTAGGAGTAAACGTCGTTTGAAGCAACGTTTGCCTTTGGCAGAAAGTCAGCCGCTCGAAACTTATATCCTTTCTTTAGTATAAGCTTGCTTCTTAGGAGATTAGCTTGTGAATGTTGTCCGCTTTTTGTCCGCCTTAAAAATTCCATTTATCACTTTATTGAGTGAGCTTTATGTTTGTTGATAGATTTTAAAACGTAATGAAAACAAATTAACGCAAATAGCTCATGTCTAAACATCAAAACCAAAAAGTGGTGATCATCATAATATTAGTTGCCTTGCTGTTAATGGCATTGGTATGGTGCTATTTTGATGAAAGATTACTTCAGATAGAAAAAGTGGGTACAAGTAAAGGCGCTTTGAAAGCTTTTACAAATGTTTTGGTAGCGTAGTTTCTGGGGGAGAATTAGCTTTTTTTTGGCTGTCATTTCAAATACATTTGTACTTTGTAATTGCTATGAACTTGTTTTACTGATAGATTACAACTAAATTTGGTAATTCATCTCCTCGGTAGAGCTAATTCGTTTGGGAACATCAGTAGAAAATAACAATACTTTTGAGCAGTTGTTTAAAGACAATTATGCAAAGCTATGCTATTTTGCGACGCAGTTGTTGAATGATTCAGAAGCTGCCAATGATGTGGTTCAGGAGACATTTATGATCTACTGGAATCTTGGTGCTGAGGAAAAAAAAGTCATTGGTTCTGTAAACGGGTTTTTGTATCAAAGTGTAAAAAATGCCTGTTTAAACCGTCTGCGTAGGCAAAAGTTAGAACATTCTTACCTTAATCAGCAGGAAGTTGAACCTGTAGAAGATGCGGTGGCACTCAATCTGATGATCAAATCAGAAGTTCTTGCAGAGATTAATAAAGTGTTGGAAACCTTGCCTGCTAGCTGTCAGCAAATATTTAGGATGGGTTACTTGGAAGGACTCAAAAACCATGAGATTGCCGACACCTTGGGGATCAGTATTAATACCGTAAAGACACAAAAGAAACGTGGTCTTCAATTATTAAAAATGAGGTTAAATCCAGATTTTTTTGCCATCGCCGCATTGTTTTTGTTGAAATGATGAATTTTTTTTAAAAAAAATCACCAACTCTTTCACCCCTTTTTCATTTTCAGGTTTCTATAGGTTATATGACACCTCATAGAGATTTTGAATACCTATCGTCGCTGATCCTAAAATATCTGAAAAATGAAATTACAGATAAGGAACAGCAAATCCTTAATGAATGGCTTGAGGAAAGCCAACAAAATAAAGCGCTCTTAGAATCCTTTCGACAAACTGCCAAAGTAGAACAAGATATAGATCAACTAAGAAGTGTAGATGTTAACGCTCAATGGGAAAGGTTTAATGCCAATATCGGCCACAGCCAATCTAAAAAATTACGTTTGGGCAAGTGGTGGCTACGTGTAGCCGCAGTTTTGTTAGTGGCATCTTCTGTAACGGCCTACGTTTATCAGGCGCAAAAAAAATCAACAACTTCAGAAGCAGTTTTAGCTTATGACGTAAAGCCAGGTAGTGAAAGAGCAATTTTACAGCTTGCCGATGGTGCGGTGGTAAATTTGGGTCGCTATCAAAAACATTCAGACCATGACCAAGATCATGGCTTTGATGTAAAAGAAGGAACCTTGTATTTTACGGCAAATCACACCAAGAGTGGCCAAACCAACCGCCATGCTTTGCGTACACCAAGAGCTGGAGAATATAAAGTGGTGTTACCAGATGGGACAAAGGTTTGGTTAAATGCTTCTTCCTATTTGAGCTTTCCCCAAAATTTTGATGGCAACGAACGCAGAGTTCAGTTAAAAGGAGAAGCCTATTTTGAAGTAGCCCATCAGCCCTCAAAACCTTTTATTGTAAGCTTTAACGATACTGAAGTAAAAGTATTGGGAACGCATTTTAATATCAATACTTATGGAAATACCAGCAAAACCACTTTAATAGAAGGTTCTGTAAGTATTAGCGAAGGTGAACATCAAACCTTGTTAAAACCAGGACAAGAAGCCTTGATTGAGCAGGGTGAAATTGCGGTGCAAAAAACAGAAGTATACAAATCTATTGCCTGGAAAGAAGGAGTTTTCTACTTCAAAGAAGATCATATCAAAGAAATTCTTGACCAGATTTCACGATGGTATGATGTGGAAATTGTGTATCAAGGCAAGCCAAGCCAACAGGCCATTACCGGGAACATTCGCCGACAAGCTACTCTTAATCAAGTGCTAGAAATGTTGGGCACCCTAACCAATGCAAAATTTAACCTAACAGATAGAATAGTAACCGTAAACTTTAACCCTTAAATATGATATAGAAATACATAGCCAACACAACGGCCATAAAAAATCCGAAAGCACGCCAATGCTTCCGGACAAAAAGTATGGTTGTTGTCAAATTGATGAGTGTCGAATCCAATCAAATTTTAAAACCAATACATACAAAAATATGAAACAATTTCTTCTCGGCAAGCAGTCGGGAACAAGCAAACTATTTAATAGAAAAATACTATTAATGATGAAACTAACCGTATACCTAATTGTACTTGCTTCATTTGGTGTAAAAGCTTCGGGCTATGCCCAGAAGGTGAGCATCAGCGCCAGAAACCAGCGCTTGGAGCAAGTATGGGAAAGTATTAAAAAACAAACTGGCTATTTCCTTTTATATGATGCTAAACAAGCTGATCAAAAAGGAACCGTTACCCTAGACGTAAAAAACGAAGATCTTAAGGATGTTTTAGCTAAAATAACCAACCAGCTAAATTTAAATTATAAGATCATCGATAAAACGGTCATTTTAACCGAATCTAAGGTAAACACTTCACAAGAGGAAATTAATGTAAGAGGTGTGGTGAGTTCGTATGAAGGACCTGGTAAAGATCCACAGCCGCTGCCCGGAGTTGTCGTAAGAGTTAAAGGAACAGACAGGGCTATAAATACAGGAGCTAAGGGGAACTATGTAATCAAAGCCCCTTCAAACGGCACGCTGGTGTTTTCTATTATAGGTTATGGTACCCAAGAAATAGCCGTAGCTGGTAATAGCAATATAGATGTTATTTTAAAAGAAACCGCTAGCAACTTACAGGAGGTAATTATTACTGCCTATGGTACTAAGGAAACTAAGGAAAGTCAAGTAGGTAGTGCTGTTCAATTGACTCGAAAAGATTTAGAGATGAGACCTTTAAATCGTGTAGATCAATTGTTAGATGGTGTGGTGCCTGGAGTAATGGTTCAAATTCAGGATGCTACTACATCAAGTGTGCGACCAAGGTATCAGACACGTATACGTGGAGAATCTTCACTCGGGGCATCAAGTGACCCGCTTTGGGTAATTGACGGGATACCTATGTATACTGGTGATGAGAATAACTCAATTACTGGTACAAACACCAGTATCAGTCCATTGACCTTTATCAATCCAAATGATATAGAATCAATTACAATACTTAAAGACGCAACAGCTACTTCAATTTATGGTGCTAATGGGTCTAATGGGGTTGTTTTAATTAATACCATTAAAGGTAAAGATGGGGTGAATAATGTGAATTATAGCTTTAGAACGGGAATCAACTTGTTGAATGATAATAATCGTTTTAACGTTTTAAGTGCGGCCGAATATAGAATGCTTTTATCGGAATCGTATCAGAATTTAAAGGCAGCTACAGGCTCAAACCCAGCTATGCCAAATGATCCAGGTGGGAATACAAATTGGTATGATGTTTTTTATAGAAATGGTATCACCACACAACATGATATTTCATTTTCTGGAGGGAATAAAAAGACTAAATATTTTGTTTCTGGAGCCTATTTCAATGAAAAGCAAATTATCATCGCCAACCAAACACAACGATTCTCAAGTCGTATCAATTTAGATCAGAATATTTCTAAAGGTGTAGATCTGTTTTTTAAAATGGGCAATTCATATGTCATCAACAATATGTTTAGTCCTGGAGATGCTTACTTTATCAATCGTCCAGTGGACAGTCCTTTTGATGCTGATGGTAATTATATAAAGCAATTTTATAATAAACTGGCTGAAGCGGTATATGATGAGAACCTTCAGAAAACAATGGCGACCTATGCAAATATCGGAGGAACTGTTAAAATCATCCCTGGCTTAACTTATACTACCGTTAATGGAATCAACTATAGTTCTATTGTTGAAAATACTTACGATTCCATGAATACATATGTAGGTTCTTTAAGTGGTGGCGACGCTTATAGGGGTCAAACATCAAATTTCTTATGGAATTCTCAACATCGTTTTAATTTCGAAAGGTCATTTGGAAGAAACACAATATCAGCGATTGTGGGAGCAGAAGCAAGTGAATCTGAAAGAAAATCAGTATCCGCGTCAGGCTATGGATTTGCAAATGATAAAATCAGAGAGGTAACTGCTGCCTTAAACAAATCAGGCAATAGTTCTGGAACAGAGCAATCGCAGCTTTCTTACTATGCCCAAGCCAATTATTCCAGGGATGGAAAGTATCATTTGGTAGGGAGCTTTCGTAGGGATGCAAATTCTGATTTCGGAAGTGACGTAAGTTGGGCAACATTTAATTCAATAGGTGCCTCTTGGGTCATCAGTAAGGAAAATTTCTGGAAAACAAAAGCAATTGATTTCGCTAAACTAAAATTTAGTTTTGGAACCAACGGTAACTCCAGGATAGGGTCCTATAAATCAAAAGGGGTATATAGGTTTGATAACGATTATGGGTACAATGGTCAGTCGGGAGCAAAAATGTCCACAGGAGAAAATCCAGTTCTAACTTGGGAAACTACCTATCTGTATAACTTGGGTTTGAGTTTAAGTCTATTTAAAAGAGTATCTCTGGAAGTAGAAGCCTATTACAATAAAAGCGTGGATTTGTTGGATGATATATATGTTACAAATACTACTGGTTTTGAGCGTATTACGCAAAATATTGGTTCTTTAAGAAATCGCGGATTTGAAATTACCTTAAACACTCAAAATATTCAAAAGAAAGATTTTGTTTGGAATACCAGTTTCAATTTTTCTTTGAATAGAAATAAAGTGTTGAGTCTTTATAACAACGTAGAAAGAAGATATGAAACAAGCATTGTGAGGGTTGGAGAAGATACTAAAACCAACTACCTGATTCGTTGGGCAGGTGTAGATCCAAGAGACGGAGGTCCGCTTTGGTACGACGCCAGAGGAAACCTTACTAAAGTTTACGATGCAAATAATAAAGTTGTGGCTGGTAGACAAACGCCAGATTTCTTTGGGGGGATGACCAATACTTTTGAGTACAAAAATTTCTCTTTGAGAGGTTTGTTCCAGTATACCGTTGGAGGTCATTTGTTTAGTAATTTACAACGTAATTCCGAATCTGACGGAAGAAACATATCTACTCAAAACCAATCTAGAAATCAATTAGACAGATGGATGGAACCAGGTGATTTAACTTTGGTGCCAAAAACATTGTTAAGCGAAAATGCTGATAATGGACGTAATTCTACTCGTTTTCTTCATGATAGATCTGCTTTTAGAATCAGTAATGTAAGCCTAAATTATAGGCTGTCAAACTCGCTGACTAAGAAATTAAGAATGGATAGGGCGAACTTTTATTTGCAGGCAGATAATGTGGCAGTTTGGACACCTTATAAATCAAGAGAGGGATATAACGATTATAAAAATTATTCTGATCCTTATCCAAGGCCATTGATACTATCGTTTGGTTTAAATGTAGGTTTTTAATTAAAGAATTGATGAAAAGAATAATATACATATATATACTGATGTTAGCTTTTGGCCTAACATCTTGTAAAAAGTTTTTAGAAAAGGAACCCGTAGGGAGAGTTAGTAAAGATGCTTTATTTGAAGACGTAAATGGCGCAAAGGTAGCATTAGTGGGTTCTTACAGATTAATGCTTGATTACCGACGCAATGAATTTGGAATGATTGAAGATGTGGCTTCCGATAACGTGATTAGTATTCCTGCCGCAATTAACAGCAATTCAGTGATGTTGGAAGCTTTTAATTTCTCTCATTCCGCTGATGATGCTGCTCGTTCCTCATATGCTATTTGGCAAAATATTTACTCGACCCTTAATAATGTAAATAATATTCTTAATGCCGTAGATGGATTGAAAGTCAAATATCCAGGACAACTAGCTCAAGTAGAGGAGATAGAGGGACAAGCATTAGTGTTGCGTGCCATTTGCTTTTTGGATTTGAGTATGGTATTCGCCCAGCCATATAACTATACTGCTGATGCCTCGCATCCAGGAATACCAATTCCTACTAAAACACCATCACCAGGGGCAGCGGTTCCTAGGGCTACAGTAAAAGAAACTTATGATCAAATTTTACGTGATTTAAATGCTTCATTGCCTTATCTGGTTAAATATAGAAATGGTGGCGATCAAGCATTGATCAGTTATCAAGCGGCGCTAGGTCTTTTGTCAAGAGTATATTTATATAAAGGAGATTGGGAAAACTGCGTAAGAACTGCGGATTTGGTCATTGCAGATAATAAGTACAGGTTGGCCAATGCTGCAGAGTATAAACAAGTATTTAATGCTTATCCAATTCTCCCTACTAAGGACAACCCGTCTTTAATTAATATAGAAACACTATTTCATTTATCGGGCCAAATGATTGAAAAGGTAAATGTAAAGGAAATCATTAGTGTATTTTCTTCTCCTGTGATAGCGCAATATGCCGCCTCATCAAAACTAATTGAGAAGTTTGACTCAAATGACATTAGGCAGTCTAGTATGTTCAAGAATGTTGGGCCTAATTATATCACAAATAAATACGGCGAAGTAGAATTTACGAAAGCTCAGGCCTACCTGATCAAAGTAATTCGTTTGTCTGAAGTTTATTTAAATAGAGCAGAAGCAAAGTGGAATCTTCAAAAATATGCAGAGGCCAAAGCAGACATCAAGATCATTTCTCAACGTGCCCATACAACACAAATTCTTGATATTGATGAAACTCCTACAGCATTATATCAAATTATTGCAGACGAAAGAAACAGGGAGTTATGTTTTGAGGGACATCGCTTGTTTGATATCGTAAGAAGAAAACAAAATTTGCAACGCGGTAGCGATTGTAATGCTATAGTTTGTTCGCTGACCTATCCTAATAACAAATTTATTTTACCATTTAATACCAGAGAGTTAGAGGCAAACCCTGCACTAAAACAAAATCCTGGATATAATTAGAAGCTAAATGAAAAAGAGCAAATACATATACATATTATCGTTGTTGCTAAGCATCACGTTTTTTTCGGCTTGCAAGGATGAATTTGAGCCTTACGACCATCCATTTTTCCATATTCATGTTAATAATAGATCAACGGTTGAAGTTTTAACAGACCGAAAGGATCAAGTGGATTATAAGGTTTATTTCAGTACCAAGCTGCAATTTGAACCTGTTGATCTTAAATATGAAGTGGTGGTGGGCAATGGTTTATTGGCCGGTCGCGATTTTGAGTTGATTACCCAAGGTAATACTTTAAACTTTCCCAACGGTATTTTTGAGCGTCCTATTACCATTAAATGGTTGGCAGCGCCAGTAGACCCTGTAAAAGACAATACGATTACCATTCGTTTGTTGAGTAATAGTAAAAACTATACCATTGGCTTGCCTGGCCCTGATCAATTACAGAAAGAATTAATCATCACTAAAAAATAAGCAGCGTAATGAATTTAAAGAAAATAACAACGCTCCTCATTTTAACAGTAATTGGTACGGTAGGCTTTGCGCAAACTCTTAAGCAAGATCCAAATTTGGTAAAAGGGAAATTGGCCAATGGCTTTACCTACTATATCTACAAAAGCGATAAAGATCCTGGGACTTCGACTTTGCGGTTATTTGTAAATGCAGGTTCGCTTCAGGAAAATGACAAGCAGCTTGGTTTAGCGCATTTTGTGGAACATATGGCCTTCAATGGAACCAAGCATTATTCTAAAAATGATGTGATTACTTTTTTGGAATCAAAAGGGGTAAAATTTGGTGCTGATTTAAATGCGCATACCAGTTTCGACGAAACTATTTATAAAATCAGTATCAACACAGAAGAAGAGAAGAACCTAGAGAAGTCCATTGATATTATGGCTGACTGGGCTTTTGGAGTAACTTTCGATGCCGGAGAGATTGATAAAGAGAGAGGGGTAGTGATTGAAGAATGGCGTAGTAAGCAAGGTGCTGAAAATAGATTGAGAGATCAATATTTGCCAGTACTGTTCAATAAATCAAGGTATGCCGAAAGATTGCCAATCGGTAAGGTAGATATCTTGAAAAGTTTTAAACGCCAAACCATTGTAGATTTTTATCAGAAATGGTACCGTCCTGATTTGATGGCCATTGCTATTGTAACGGATATTGACCCTAAAAAGGTAGAACAATACATTAAGACAGAGTTTAATCAGTACAAAGCCAAAAGCAAAGATCCAAGAGTGTATTATGAGCTGCCAAGCCATAAAGACACTTTGTTTTCTATCATCACCGATAAGGAAGCTAGAGAGATTGACTTCAGTTTTTTCCATAAAATAAAATCATCGGGTGCTATTAAAACCGAACAAGATTATCAGCAACAACAAACCAGAAGCTTTTTTAATGCTTTGGCAAAAAATAGGTTCAGCAGAGTTTCGCAGTTGAGCGATAATTTTAAGGACGGTAGCTTCTCTATCAGCAATATTGTGCTAAAAAATGGTGTGGTTGCTGGTGGTGTTTCGCTATATCGTGATCAAGTGAAAAATGGTATCGAAAATTACCTGTTGGAACTGCAACGTATCCTAAAATATGGTTTTACTGCTGAGGAAATCTCAAAATACCGTGAGGAGTATATGGCGGCAATTAAGAGAGGTGCGAAAGAAGAAAAAAGTCAGGCAGAAACCTATTTGAACGAAATGCATGAAGACTTTTATGTGGGTAGCGTAATGATGGATAAGCCACAACGAACGGCTCTTGCACTTAAATATGCCGCAAAAATAGACTCGTTAAGCTTACTTAATTTCTTAAAATCCAAGCTGACTCCAGATAACATGGTAGTGCTGCTTACAGCTCCTGAAAAAGATAAGGCCTTATTGCCAAATCAAGCGCAATTAAAAACGTTAATGGCTAATGCGCTTAAGCAAAAAGTATCCCCTTGGAACGATGAAGTGGAAATGCCTAAGCAACTATTGGAAAAACAACCACTAGCAGGTAAGGTAACTAAAGAAGAAAAATTATCTGAAATTGGGGTAACCAAGTGGTCGCTATCTAACGGAACTACGGTTTACATTAAGCAAACGAAAGAAAAGAAAGATTATTTAACCATTTCGGGCTTTAGGGAAGGTGGAATGTATGCCTTGGATTCTAGCCAGTACGTTACGGCACAATTTGTAAAACCAGTGACTGGGTTAAGTGGTGCGGGTAACTTCGGGAGAAAAGCGTTGACCCAATTTTTAACAGGGAACTCTGCCTCAGCAGTGCTTATTCTTTCGGGTAATAGGGAAGGTGTGGTGACCAATGCCGATTGGAAAGATGCCAAAACGATGTTCCAATTAATGTACCTGAAATGGATGTATCCAAATGCTGATAAGGTAACTTTTGATCAATCCAAACGTAAAGCATTGGAAGGTTTAGAAAATGCGAAACTGTCTCCAAATTATGCTTATAACCAAGCCATTTCTGAATTGCTAAAAGGTGATGATGATTTTGCTTCAGATGTTACGGCAGAACGTATCAACAAAGAAGTAAAGTTCGAAAATATCATCCCTGTATTTAAAAGCAGGTTTGGTTCCGCTAAAGACTTTCAGTTTGTAATTGTTGGCGATTTTAACCTCGATAGCATTAAGCCAATGGTCGAACAGTATATCGGTGGTTTGCCATCAGGCGATTACGTGAAAGACTTTAAATATAAAGGACCAACAGGCGGTAACAAAGCAAAGGATATTTTAATGTATGCGGGTAAGGCACCTAAAAGTACGGTTAACTTATTTTACCAAAGTAATGACGTAAAGTATGACTATCCAGATATTTTAGTGCAAACGATGTTACAGGAAGTGCTGAAAGTAAAGATGCGTTTGAACCTTCGTGAAGAAAATTCTGGGGTTTATGGCGTGGGTGTTTCCGTTTCTTCTACCAGTATTCCCAACCCTTTGATTCGCTCAAGAGTGTCATTCAGCTGTGCGCCAGAATCAGCCGAATTTTTAGTGAAACAAGCGCAGCTGGAATTGGAAAAAGTAGCGAGCAAGCCAGAGTATTTTGCGGAAGATCTGAAGAACATCAAAATACAACAGATTGATGGCTACAAAAAACAATCAAACAAAAACTTGTTTTGGAGCACTGCATTAAGAAACCAGTTTTATTTCGGTTTCAAAGATTTCAGCTATTTCACCAAATACGAAGAAATGGTGAACAGCATTACTCCAGCACAAATTGCCGAGTATGCAAAAAAATATATCATCAACCAACCTGGTATTAAGGCCATATTAATGCCAGAAAACTATAAGACTTTAAACAAATAACATGAAGACTATTTTTAGCCAACTGAGCGTTTCCTTCCTGCTTTTGATAGCAGTGATGGCTGGTTGTAAAAAAGATCCAGTAATGTACGCCAAGGGCATCGAATCATTTTCTTTTAAAGTAAAGGATGCCCAAAATGTAGAAAAAGAATATCAGGGGGTAATTACTGACGATAATATTGTGGTTACTTTGCCTACAGAAGCAGATGTGACGGAATTAAAAGCGATTTTTAAAACCGATAATCCTCGAACAATTGTGCAAGTAGGCAACGAAGTGCAGGAGTCGGCAATTACACTTCACGATTTTACCAAGCCTATAAAATATAGGGTAAAGGCAGAAGATAAGAGTACCAGGACTTATACCGTGACAGTAGTAAAGAAAATCGGGATTACTAGTTTTGGATTTTATAAGAAAGATAATCCTGATTTAACAGCAGATTATGTCGCTGTAATTAAGGGAATGGAAATTACTGTGGAATTTCCAACAAATATCTCTTTCAAGGCACTTACAGCTAGTTTCACAACTACTACTGGGGCAACTTTAAAAATCGGCACAGTTGATCAGCAGAGCGGTGTGACGGTAAATAATTTCGAGGATAAGGTAACTTATTCATTAAATGAAGCTTCGCTGACTACACCTTATCAATATAGTGTAAGTGCAATTTATTTGGGCAAGCAATGGGAGCTTTTTGGCGATAATTTAACAGTGCCTACTGCTGGAGCTCCAAAAATGGCAATTAATCCGGTCAACAATATGCCTTACTTTATTTACCAGCGTACAGGTAAGGATGAAACTGGTACATCTATTGCCACCGATAATAGAAAAGTAGCGGTAATGGGGTATGTAAGCGGCCAATGGCAAAATTTGGGCGATAAGCTAGGAATATCAGACTTTAGAGCTGATGCACATACCATTGCTTTTAATAGCACGGGAGAATTATATGTTGCCTATAAGGATTATTTTGCTGCTGAGCAAAGAGCAACCGTTAAAAAGTATAGTGGTGCTACTTGGACAAATGTAGGTGCTAATAGGTTTACACCAATGAAGATTGATTACCTGACCATGGCTGTAGATGCTGGCGACGTACCAATGGTTTCGATGTCTAAGCAAAGTAATGCCACAGAATATCCTAGTATTCCTCAAAGGGGAGTTTATGTAACCAGTTATAAAAATAGTGCTTGGGGTGATGCTACTGGAGCTTTAATTGGTAAAACGATGTTCCAGAATCATTTGATTAAAGGTTTAGATGGAAACATCTATTTAGGCTTAATGGAAAGGACTACTGGTTCAAACAGACCATCAATGTATAAGTTTCAAAATAATACTTGGGTACCTGTTGGGCCAATATCATTTGCAGCGGCTGATGGATTGGTAGGCTCACAGCAGGTTTCGGTTGCGGTAGATAAGCAGGGGCAACAGTATTTGGTTTATCAAGTGGGCTCTAGTGCAACAAGAATGAACCACGTAATGAAATATAATGACAAACAAAATGTATGGAGCGAGATAGGTAATGGTGTTTTAACTGGAGCCACTACCGACAATTTTGCCTTAACTATTGGCGCTGATGATGTACTGTATTTTGCTTACGCCAATGCAAGTTCATTGGTGGTGAAAACAGTAGATAAAACCACAAACACATGGAGCGCAGAGCGTAAGGTAATTGCTGAAAAGGTAACTGCTTTTGATATGCAAACTGCACCAGATGGTACCATTTATATTGTAGCCAGTTTAGCTGCAAGTGGTAAAACGGTGGTGTATAAATTCTGATAATTATTTAGGGTTAGTTATATAGTGAAAAAGGTCGGTAGCAATACTGGCCTTTTTTATTTTTAGGTACTAGTAGTTAGGGGTTAGTAACTAGTGGTTAGTTGATAGTGGCTAGTTCTTAGTTCCAATCTTTTAGGATTAGTAATTATGTTTGTTCCGTTCCTTATATCGTCATCTCGATCTCGAGCTTTCGGGAGAGCGATCTTTAGAGCTTTGTTATCCAGGGCGCTACCTGTACCGATACTTCGGTAGCGAAGGATTTCTAATATTGATTTCTCCCCAATGTATCAGCGTAAGCTTCCCTTTGCAACGGTTAAACTCAGATAGCGCCTCTGTTTTTGCCAAATAAACCTGATTGCAGGCGGCAGCGCCCGAAGCGCAGCAAGGGACTAAAGCCGAAAAGCAGGGCTGAATGTTGCCAAGCGCTGCGGAAGTTGATTTTCTAAAAAAAAAACTAACTGATATAGTCTCTGTCCTCGTCGCTTAAGGTACTCTTTTGCTCGTTGGTATAATTTTTCTCCACTTCGTCATTGTAGCTGCTATAGGTTTTGCGTGGACGCCCAGCAATAAAGCCCAGGATAAAACCAATGAGTATACAGATGCCGATAACGATGAGTTTTGATATTTCTACGGGTTTTCCAATAAGGAAATTGAACTCAACAGCGTCGTTGTTGGCTACTAAAAACAAGGTCAATAATACGGTAATGACAATGATGAATATGGTTTTGCCTTTCATGTTCTCAGAAATAATAGTTGAATAACACTTCGAATATAGGATTTTGATGGTAGATGTTGTTAACAAAAATTAAGCGGGCACCCACATCGGCTACAGGTTGGTAGCGCAAAAGGTTCATGTCACTACGTAATTCGATGCCAAAAGTTTTGGGTTGCGCCAAATTGGTTTCTTTACCAATGTTTTCGTAATGGCTAAAAAAGTTTGCCCGTACATTTCTGATGTAGGCAAATGGACCAATTTCGAGGTCTGGAAATAGGAAAGGGAAGCGATAATTAAGCAATAGCGTGTTTTTAAGCAGGCTTTTTGCCCTGATTTGGTTGTAGCCATACACGGTAGGGATATCATTTACGGTTCTGAAAGTGCCGCTGTTTTGTTGGTAGCTAAAACTGGCCAATAGGGTATGGTTTTTGGCCAAACCTGGGAAATAGAAGAAGCTTTCGAAGGCAAAAAGGCGTCCGGTTAGGCTGCGGTCGAAAGGTAGATTTTGATATTTAAGCTCAATTAATTGTGCCCATTTTGGTGCAATGTCACGTTCGGCACTTCTTACTTGGTGGTTAAAACCTATTCGATAGGTCATCGGGAATTCGATGGTGTTTACCAGTCGTTGGTCGTCAATAGGGTTAAAATGTCGGTTCACATAATACGTCCCCGCTTCGCCAATAAAACTAAACAGGTGGTTAAAAGAATTGAAGCTTAAAGGCAGGGAAGTGGTAAGGCTGATATAGTCCTCACGCCATTTGGCCTGGTGGATGGCATTTTGGTAGCGGTAGTTGGCCAAACGCGGTCTGTTGCGATAGTTGATGTTGATTACGGGGTAAAGTGCCTTATATCTAAAGCCAGCATTGTACTCGAAACGGCGTAGCGAGCTCTCATAGGTAACACCTGCATAAACACTGGTGGTATTAAGTAGGTCATCTGATTTGAGTTGTAGGCCTACGCGTTCCACATTGTCGTCTGAAGTAGGGCTAATGCTATGAAAATTGAACATGTGCTTAAGCGGACTGTAGCTTTTAGAGCTAAAGGTGCTATCTGGAACATGGGCAAAAACATAGTCCTCTGGTTTGGTAGGCTGGCCGAAGTATACGAAGTTATCTTGTGGTATGGAGGTGGGGTTAATTTCGGTTTTGGCGATTTCGTAACCCATCAGTTGGTAGTTGTTAAACAAAAGGGTTTTGCCATCGGTAGAAAAGCTTGCGTTAAAGGCACCGTATTTAGAAGCCGTTAGAGCGCTTATCTTTTTTGAGACAGGGTCTATTTCATAAATATTGTCTACTCCGCTAAAATGGGCGTTAAATGCGATTTTATCGCCAAAAAATATTGGTCTGCTTAACTGCTGTCTACTGTCGCTAATTAATTGACTTAAATTTTGGCCTTCCTTAAGCCAAAGCGACTTCCCTTTTTCGGTGACGGTGATCCATGCCATTTTGCTTCCGTCGTGATTAAGGGCAGGTGTTTGTATTTGATAGTTTTCGGGATTGGGCAAGCTGTCGATAATTTTTCCAGTGTTCATATCCAAAGTCACCAAAGTGTTTTGGTTGCTGAGGTCTACTTTTACCGCAACGAGTTTTTGTCCGTCGCCAGAAATGCTTGGTGCAAATAATCGTGTTTGTTGGGTGAGCTGTTTTTTCTTTCCATTTTGTAAATCGTAAATGCAAATCACATTATAGCTTCGTTGCTTGTACCTCGGATCTTCTCTCCGTTCGTCCCAAACTATTTTGTTGTTTCCGTAACTGTACCATGGTTGCTCTTGGTAACCGATTTTGAATAGGGGCTTTTCTTTTCCGTTGGGAGTGATGCTGATGAAGCCTGGCGTTTCGCTTTTGCTTTGCTTAATCGTTAAGAGATTTTGGTTGGGCAGTTGGGTGGGTAAATGATAGTCGGTGGCATAGGTGGTTTTTGGATTTAAGCTTCTGTAATTGATGGATGGATTTTGCTCGTTTTGTTTGGTCCAGGCCAGTCTTAAATCTTCGAGTGTTTTGAGGTAATATTGTTTGGTGTTTTTGCCCGTAAATTTTTTAAGACTTTGTGAAAAAGGGTAGAGTCTTAAGGGGCGTTTATTGAGGTCGGAAAGTAGCTCGTTTCCGATGTTGTTTCCGTAGTTTTTTTGGAGGTTGGAATTGATCAGATAACCGAGTTGGTAATAGCCCGGTGTGACATCTTTTTCGGAGCCAAAATATGCCTTGGAATAATTGAAATTTTTGCCCTCTAAAACGGAGGTTCTGAAAGGCATGATCCAGTTCGGTTGACGGCCTCTTCCGGAGTAGGTGAGCGAGGTCTCGGTGCTCACCGCATCACCCTCTAAAAACCAAAGTGGCGTGCTCACTCCAATGTAGCCAAAGTATACTTCTTCGGGAAAGGGAAAGCCAGTGCTTCCGGTGATTTTGTTGAACTGTGCCACGTGTCTCAATTCGTGAACAGCAAGGTTGTTTAACCAGTCCTGACTGTCGAATTGTTGAGATGGCATAGTGTAGAATTGTGACTTTTTTGGAGCCAGCTGAACAAAGCCATTTGAGGTGGTTCCTTGGTTCTGTAGGATGACTGGGATTAAGGTTTTTTGCTCTCCTAAACTTTTGCCAACGCTAGGGTAGATGTAGGCTAACGTATTGGCCATTCTTTGTGCCTCTTTTTCTAGCGAGCTGGGATAGATGATTTTGAAGCCGCTATGCTCAATTTGCCTCCATTTTACACTAAGCGGCGTTTGGCTTTCGTCGAAAAATTGCGAAAAAACCGGTAGTGAACAAAAACTTAATAATGATATGATTAATATTCTGAATTTCAATTGATTTTTATTTTAAATGTGAGTGGTATAAAATGTTTGCTAAAAATATTAGTTTTTGTTTTGTTTTTAAGCGGTGTTTTATTTTTATTAATTGTTGATATGGTTTTTTTAATGATATTGATTTTTAATTTGTTAAATGTTTTTATGTTGAGGTGTGTTTTAGCTTGTTTTTTGAGTTGTGTGTTGGCGTTTTTGTTGGTTTTTGGCATTGTTTTCGATTTCTAAGATAAGCTATTTTAGTGATATAATATGTACACTATTGATGCTTATTTTTTTGCAATAAAATTCATGCTGTTTTTAGAAATGTATGAAGAATTTGTAATCCGCCGCTAGGTTGTGGCTCAAAAAAAATGCTGTAAAATGGTAAGATATTCTTGTTGATTGCGAAAATTGAAGCTCATTTTTACAAAGGTTTCTCTGAAATCAGAGACGAATTTTTTCTAGATTTTGTGTTGATGTTATTGGTTAGATAGTGTATTTTTTTATTTTTTATTTTGAAGATTTTGGATATGTCTGTTGCGGATTTTGTGCTTGCTTTGCATGGTGAAACCCTAATCTTATTGCTGAGTTTTAGCGATGAGGTTTGTTGGTTTTTCTTGAAAAAACTGGTGTGGTAATTCAAATTTTTCTTCTTTTTTGAATGGATGAATGAGCGTTTTTTTGATGGAAATATTGGCTTGTTTTAGGTTGCTTTTGGTAGTGGATTGATAGCCCGTTTTTAGGTTTGTGGTTGCCTTTTTTGACTTGGCTTAGGTTGCTTTTTTTGGTCGCTATTTTTGCTTGAAAGAGTCGGTTTTATGGGGGCTTTTTTGCTTCAGAAATAGGTCTTTTTTGATTGTTTTTTTAGGGGTGTTTTGGGGATGGTTCGAAGTGAAATTGAGGTCAATTTGATGTGTGTTGAAGGATGTGTTTTTGGGGTGGTTTGTTGCTTGTTTTGAGATGTTTTTTTAATCGGTAATCCTATTGTTGGTGCGTCCTTTTTTGGTTGTTTTTGTTTTGATAATTTCCTCTTTCTGCTTGTGTTTTAAGGTCGGTTTTTGAGCTGGAATTGATGGATGATTGTGTGTGTGTTGGACAGCTTTTAGGATTGTTTTTATAGGGTTTTACATGCCGATAATTTTATTTCGGCATCTGTTTTTCTGGATTTTTTTGTGAGGATTTTTACAGTTTTCTCTGGACTTTTGAGGTGTTTTTTGGGGTTGATTGAGGCGGGTAAGTGCAAAATCCAGACGGTTTTTGAGCCATTTTTAATGAGTTTTACGAGTCTATAGTCTGGTTTTTTTGCCGATTTTTTTGGTGTTTTTTGACTATAATTCTAGTGCTTTTGTTGCTTTTTTAGATGGTTTTTGTTGCGAAATAGAGGGGGGTGAACGCAAATTTGGAGGGTTAAATATGTTGTTTTTAGCATGTTTTACAAGCCAGTAATTAGGCTTTGGCCACTCTTTTTACGTTGATTTTTACTTCAATTTTTACGGTCTTTGTTTGTTTTTTAACATGTTTTTCAATGCGAAATTGGAGAAATACTAGCGTTGTCTGAGGTGTTTTTTAGCTTTTTTTGTTGCTTTTAGCTTGGGGGTAGGTGGTGATTATTGCTAGAATGGCGCTTGGTTTGTACTGTTTTTTAGCAGTATTTTCGCTCATATAAAACCAATTTCCATTGCGCCGTTTCGGCATATTGCTTAATGATTTCGTTTCTCTTGAGAAGTAATTTTCGAAGATATGAGGTAAGGATAAGTGTATTGAAAAGTCTTCCAAATACGCCATAAGGAGTGCCGAATTCGAAGCAGTCTGTCATGGTTACTATGCCATTTGTTTCCTCAAATTTGTGCAGGTGATGGATAGATTTAAAGGCGCCTTGAATCTGCTCGTCTACGAAATAATGGGGTCTTTCGAAACCAGTTATCTGCGAGCTAAGGGTTTGTCTAACGCCGAAATGGGTGGCTCTCCAGGTTACATATTCATTTAACCCAATAAGTCCACTAGTGATCCCAGAAATGGCTTCTTCTGAGGTGTGAGCGGTTGAAATTCGATGTAAATCGATGCTTCTCGCCAAATCAAAGCAAATTTCAATAGGAGCGTTTATTTTGGTGATGAGCTCAATTTTGGGCATAATGATTAAGCGTATAGGTTTAATTAGGCGTCTAACAATTTATGAATATACCTCAAACCTAAGCAATTTCTCGTCGTTCTGTACTTCTAATTAAAGCTATGTGTCTATGTGTTTAGGAAGTGGAAAGGAGCCTAATGCACTGCATAGGTACATCGCAATCTGTCTTTGTTCTCCTAAATCAATCTTGTTTGTTCTTTAAAACTATGCTTCTATGTGTTTAAAAATTGAAAAAGCAAGCTAAATGAACCACATAGACACATAGAAAACTTAATAGGATTAACAGAATGTTGTGGTTTTAGGCCAATCGACAACACCTATTTAGGCGCTCTGCGTAATAAGTATAAGCCAAGTATGGCAAATATAATAACAGGCAGTAAATTAGCCACTAGTGGCGGTAAACCACCTTTAGTAGAGAACATTTTGGCGAATTGGTTGAGTACGATAAACAAGAAGCTCAGCACAATTCCAATTCCAAGCGGTAAACCAACACCTCCACGTACCTTTCTAGATGATAGTGCTACACCAATAAGGGTTAGCACAAAAGCCGATAAAGGCTGTATAAAACGTTTATATTGCTCAAAAAGCAAGTCGTTCATTACACCAGAACCTCTGATCTTTTCTTTCTTGATTTTATCCGACAATTCCTTGCTGGTCATACTTTCTACCACATTGTCGTATACTGAAAAGTCATCTGGTTTCATATCCAAAACAGTGTCCTTAGTCTTGCTATTGGCATATACCATGCTTTCTTTTAAACCGTCGATATTGCGGATGGTGTAATTGCTCAATTTCCAAACCCTTTTTACGGAGTCGTAGCTGATTTGTTCGGCCATTAGCTTTTTCTGCAATACATCTCCTTTAAAACGGTCTAAGGTGAATCTATAGCCTATATTACTACGGTTGTCGAAATTATCGATATAGATGTACGTGTGTTCATCTATTTTCATGTGAATGTTCGACTTGGTGTAAGGGTCATTCTTCTTGATTACCTGGTTTTCAAAGCTGTTCTTGATCTTATTGGTGTAAGGCAGCATGAAAAGGTTGGAAGCCAAGTTCAAGGAGAAAATGATAAAAGCCGAGATGAAATAAGGTCTTAAGAAGCGATTGAAACTTACGCCGCCACTTAAAATGGGAACAATTTCGGTTTGGTCGGCCATTTTTGCCGTAAAGAAAATTACCGCAATAAAGTTCATCAAAGGCGAGAGCATGTTGACATAAAACGGGATAGAACCCGCGTAATATTGAGAGAAAATCTCCCAAATCGTCATGTCGTTCTCTAAAAAGTCATCTAGCTTTTCCGAAAGGTCAAAAATCACGATAACCACCACAAATACAGCTAAGGTGTACACAAAAGTACCTAGGTATTTGCCAATGATATAGGCATCTATGAGCTTTAAACGTCGGAAAAGAGATCTCATCTATAGTTTTGTGCCTAAGATAGTAACCATTTTGTTTTTCCACTCATAAAACTCGCCACTAATAATTTTTTCTCGGGCTTGGTTTACCAGCCATAAATAAAAATGTAAGTTGTGCAGCGTAGCAATTTGCGAGCCCAATATCTCTTTGCTTTGCATTAAGTGCCTTAAATAGGCCTTAGAATACACTTGGTCGGCCAGTAGATCGCTTTCCGCATCAATTGGTGAAAAATCATTGGCCCATTTCTTATTGGTAATGTTGATCATACCGTTTCTGGTGAACAACATTCCATTTCTGGCGTTTCTGGTAGGCATTACACAATCAAACATATCTACTCCTAACGCAATATTCTCTAAAATATTGATTGGAGTACCTACGCCCATTAAATAACGAGGCTTTTCATAAGGTAAGATGTCGCAAACTACCTCGGTCATGGCATACATTTCCTCAGCAGGTTCACCTACAGAAAGGCCACCAATGGCATTGCCTTCTCGGCCCATTGAAGCTATAAATTCTGCAGATTTTATCCTTAGGTCTTTATAAACAGAACCCTGAACAATAGGGAACAAGGTTTGGTCGTAACCATATTTAGGTTCCGTGGTGTCAAAGCGCTCACAGCATCTCTTTAACCAACGGTGGGTCATGTTAATGGAATTAGCGGCGTATTTGTAGTCGCATGGATAAGGTGTACACTCATCAAAGGCCATGATGATATCTGCGCCAATGGTGCGCTGAATGTCCATCGCATACTCTGGCGTAAATAAATGCTTAGAGCCATCAATATGCGAGCGGAAAGTAACTCCTTCTTCCTTTATTTTTCGTACTTGGCTTAGCGAATAAACCTGATAACCACCACTATCGGTTAAAATAGGTTTGTCCCATCCAATAAATTTATGAAGCCCACCCGCAGGTTCTAAAATATCCAATCCCGGACGCAGGTACAAATGATAAGTGTTGCCCAATATAATTTGAGCTTTAATATCTTCCTTTAATTCTTTTTGGTGTACCGCTTTTACCGTTCCTGCGGTGCCTACAGGCATAAAAATAGGGGTCTGTATGTCGCCATGAGCAGTGCTAATTACGCCCGCTCTTGCTTTGGAATTTGGGTCCTTTGCCTGTAAGTTAAATTTCATGCTTTGCTGTCCTCTTCAAAATCCGACAAAAGTAAAGATTAATTGTCAAATTGCTGAATGCTTGAAAGCGATTGTTGCATGGCGATGTCGTTTTTTAGTTCTTTTTTTAATAAACCTCATAGGTTTCTAAAACTTATGAGGTTTATTGTCAAAGCTGTTCCTTGCAATCCCAAATAACTAACTGCCCGTATTAAAACAAGCGAAACCGACTCAATCGGGAAAGAATTTAGGGAATGGGGTTATTAGTCATACATTTATTGATGATCAAATTACTCCATAACTTTCCAACTTCCGGACTTCCTGACTAACACCTGGCTACTAACCCTATCCCCTTATTCCTAATCCCTTTTTTTCAACAATACACACAAATTGAATTAAAAAACAGACCTTTGCTTGCTTTAGAATACCATCGTGGAATTTAACATACTCGAAATCTGCTTACTAAGCGCTCTGGCCATCTGTTTCCTGATACATCTTTACTATGTTTTAGGCGTACACTCGAAATTAGCGCAATACCATATCAACGATTTGCCTACTGCAGATCGTAAACCTATTAGTGTAATTGTTTGTGCACGCAACGAAATCCAGAATCTGAAAGAATACTTGCCTAGCTTATTTGAACAAGACTATCCCGAATTTGAAGTAGTGGTGGTAAACGATCGGTCATGGGATGGTACGGTAGATTTGTTGGAAGAACTAGAAAAAAAATACAGCAACCTAAAGGTAGTTCATGTAGCCGATGGGAATAAATTTATTGCAGGGAAGAAATTTGCCGTAACCATGGGCATTAAAGCCGCTAGCCACGACTGGTTGGTGTTTACTGATGCGGATTGTAAGCCGGCAAGCAATAATTGGTTAAAAGGAATGCAGCAGCCCGCTGATGAAGATGTAGAAATTGTATTAGGCTATTCTCCTTATTTCAAAAGAAAATCATTGTTAAATGTCTTGATTCGTTTTGAGACATTTTTTACGGCTGTTAATTATTTGTCTTTCGCCATAAAAGGAATGCCTTATATGGGGGTGGGTAGAAATATGGCCTATAAAAAATCACTTTTCTTTAAAAACAAAGGCTTTGCAGCGCATATGCATATCCCGTCTGGCGATGATGATTTGTTTGTGAATGCCAATGCAAGACCTGATAATACCGTTATTCAAATCCATCGGGAAGCTCATGTGTGGAGTGAGCCTAAGACCTCGTTTTTTGCCTATCTGCGTCAAAAGAAAAGACATATTGGTGCAGGGAAATTCTACAAGCCAAAACATAAGTTTATTCTTTCTGTACAAATAGCCATTCAGTTTTGTTTTTATGCTTTGGTTATTGGCTTGGCCATTTTACCCCATACACGCTTTATTGCAGCAGGCATTTTTTTGTTGAGTTTAATCATCAGAAGCTTTGTGTATCCTAAACTGCTAAAAAGATTAAACTATGGCGAATTGAGATGGTGGTTCCCCATTTTGGATATTGTTTTGATGGCCTTTTTAGTAATCAACGCTATTCTGTCCATCTTTGTAAAGAAAGTACAGTGGAAGTAGGGAAGAGCAAAGGATGGAGGAGCAAAGGTTAAGGAACAAGGATAAAGGAATAAAGAACAAAGACTAATGGGCTACCATCAAAACGTAAATCTGCGCACAATATACTAACCACTAGCCACTAACTCCTAGTTCCTAGTTCCTAGCCCCTAATCCCTCTTTTAACTTTCCACTTTAACTTATAACTTTGCCCAATGGTAAAACCCGATATCATTTTCAAGTATTTCCCTGATTTAACTCAGCAGCAAATAGAGCAATTTGAAAAACTGTATGAACTTTACAGTTTTTGGAATAGTCAAATCAACGTGATTTCCCGAAAAGATATTGACGAATTATACGAACGCCATATTCTACATTCCTTGGGTATTGCCAAATTTTGCACCTTTAAACCTGGTGAAAAAGTATTAGACGTAGGCACGGGAGGAGGTTTTCCGGGCATTCCTTTGGCAATTCTGTTTCCAGAAACGCAGTTCCATTTAGTAGATTCTATTGGAAAAAAAATCAAAGTGGTGAACGAAGTTGCAGCCGCCTTGGGACTAAAAAATGTGAAAGGTTCACACAGCAGGGCAGAACAAATTACCGATAAATACAATTTTGTAGTATCGCGGGCAGTAACCCGTCTGGGCGATTTTTATCCTTGGGTAAGAGGAAAATTTGCGAAGGAGAATATCAATGCCTTAAGAAATGGCATTCTTTATCTAAAAGGAGGCGATTTGACCGAAGAGATTAAAGAGTCAAAACTGAAAGCAGAATTATATCCGCTTTCAGCTTATTTTGAGGAAGATTTCTTTGATACCAAATATGTGGTCTACATCCCTCAGTAATCAAATTAATTAACAACGATCATTTTTGTCTTGTACAGGTTGAGGTTTGTATAAAGTCCAAGCCTTGCCATTGTAGCCTTTCTTTAATTGCTGTGAAAGGGCTATTTTGGTAGTCGTTGTGTTTGGCGATTTAGTCTTTCCAATTTTTACGCCCTGTACTTTTTTGGTTGGGGCTTCGGTAGCTTCAATTTTAATAGACTTAATTTCTTTGGGTTTATTGCTTTTTGTTTCTTCCAATTTGATCCCTTCTACTTTTTTGTTAGGTTGGTCAGCTTTTATTTCCAGTTTAATAGGCTCACCTTTGATAGTTTCAGACGTTGGTTTTTCAAGTTTGATTCCTTCTACCTTTTTTTGAGGGTACTTTTCATACCTAAACGCTAGCGTTTCGGGCTCTCTGCTGTTAGATACCTTTCTCTCTTCAATTTTTACCCCTTTTACCTTGGTTATTGGTACAACCTCTAGCCCTTGAATCTTAACCTCTTTGATGGCAGCTGTTTTATTCGTTTCATCTGCTTTTACAATTGGAGGAGGGAATTTTTTGAGGCTTTTACCTTTAGGTGGAGCTTCAATTGCTGGTGGAGGACTAAGTACAGCCTCGGTAATATATTGCAGATTACTGCCTTCGATTTCAACTACGCCAAACTTTGCCGCATCGCCATATTTTTTAAATCCGTCTTCAAGATTTAAAAAAGTAATACTTTCAGTATTTCTAACCCCGTAAAATTTTTTGCTGCCATCCACGGGTTTTCCGTTAATAACAATGAGCCTTTTATCATTTAATATAGGTTCACCACCATTTTTCCTTACTTTATAGCTCATGATAAAGTATTTCTGTTGTTTTGGCTTATAGGTAGGAGGAAGCTTCACCTGGTCTTGTTTAACTTGTGGCGGGGTAGGATTCTTAGCTGCAGATTTTAGGATAGGAGGAGGAAAAGTAAATACTGCTTTTTCTCCATATAATTCAACAGCTCCATTTTTTCCCTTTTCCGCACCATATTTTTTAGTAGCATCAGCACTATTTAGAAAAATGATTTTGTCTGCATCTGAAGTTCCATAATACTTATTTTTATCGGCTATTATTTTTCCGTTAACCACAATTAAACGTTCTTCCAACGAAATATAATTACCGTTTTTGTCATGCTTGTATTTAGGGTAATAGGTGTTTTTTTCTTGTTTTGATTTGTTTTCTTCTTCTTTAATTTTTTGTTGAACACCAATCTCTAGATAGCCATAGCTTTTACTGAAACCGAGTGTTGAAGCGCATAACAAACCTACGCCCAGTGGCACAGCTAGCAAATACTTGAGCCTGGCCCATTTTGCCGTTTTTTCTTTGTTTAACATGTTGATTCTACTTTTTAATATTGATTGATTGAAAAATTGATTGACAAGAGAAGGAGAATACGAAGCCATAGAACTCTCGATGAGAAACATGGCGTATTCATGTTTGGAAATATCTTTGGCAGTAGTGCTTTCGTCTGCAATGTACTCATGTAAAAGTGTTAAATCCCTTTTAATGAAGTACACGATAGGGTTAAACCAACAGATGATTTTTAAAAGTTCCAGTAAAATGATATCTAAACTGTGTTTTTGTTTAACATGAATCATTTCATGGGTCAACACTGCGCTATTTTTTGCCATGTTGGGATGGATAAAAAGCACATTGAAGAATGAAAAGGCTGCATGCTCAGCAGAAAGCTCTACCAACGTGTATTTCCCTAATTCACGTTTTTGGTGATTAAAATATAAGCGAATAATTTTTGAGATAGAAAAAAGAAACTTGGCAGCTAGACCAATGGCCAAAGCCAAATATCCATATAAAAGGTAATCATTCATGCTTAATGATGTGGGCTGGTCGGTAGCTACCACTTCTATAAATTGTTGGGGAACTTCTTCCAATTGCATAGTTGGAACAACTTCTAATGGTGGTTTTAAAAAGCCCAATTGCATGCAGGGAATGGTAAAGGCCATCATTATGCTCAACACCAAAAAATATCGATTAGCGTGATAGAAAGTAGTATTTTGCAATAATAACTTATACAGAAGATAGAAAGCGGCCAAATATAAATTAGCCTCTAATAAATAATATAGCCAGCTCATGATTTCTTGTTTTTAAGTTGTTCGGCCAATGCGATAATTTCATCTAGTTGAGAAACATCCATGTTTTTTTCTTTCACTAAAAAGGAAACCAGGCTTTCATAGCTATTCTCAAAATAGTTGTTCAATACCTTGTCAAAAGCAAAATGCTTGTATTGTTCTTCAGTAATAATGGGGAAATAAACATGGGTATTACCAAAGGCCTTGTGGTCAATAAATCCTTTTCCTTCCAATACTCTAATTACCGTTGATACGGTGTTGTACGCAGGTTTTGGCTCCTCCATGCGGTCAATCACATCTTTTACAATTGCTTCTTTCAGTTCCCACAGAATAAGCATCACCTGTTCTTCTGCCTTTGTTAATTCTCTCATAATGAATTATATTGCTTAATAACATAAAGTTAAAACTATAAAAATAGTTTGCAAACTATTTTTATAGTTTGTTTGTTAAGTATTTGTAATACAGTGTTATAATTTTATCTATGAATAGACATCATCAAATTGCGCTTACCCTTATTGAGGGGGTAGGCCCTTTAATTGCCAAAAAACTGTTGCAGCATTTTGGTAGTGCAAGCCAAGTATTTAATGCTAACCAAAAGCAGTTGCTACAAATAGAAGGCATAGGTAAAAAAACAGCTGAGGCCATTTTGCATACGAATGCCTTGGTTTTAGCCGAAAAAGAGCTAGAATTTATAGAGAAACATCAAATAAAGGTGCTCTTTTATGAGGATGAAGATTATCCTAGAAGGCTAAAAAACTGTTATGATTCTCCACTACTATTATATTATAAAGGAACGGCCAACCTTAATACATCAAAAATAGTGAGCATTGTGGGGACCAGGAATGCCACGGCATATGGCAAAATGCTCTGCAAACAATTAATTGAAGTGTTAAAACCTTACGATGTGCTTATCGTAAGTGGTTTGGCTCATGGCATAGATGCAGCAGCACATAAAGAAAGTATTTTGCAAGAAATGCCTACGGTTGGAGTTCTGGGGCATGGGCTTGATCGCATTTATCCTGCTACACATCGAGAGTTGGCGGCAAAAATGCTAACCAAGGGTGGTTTATTGACTGAGTTCTTGCCAGGCACCAATCCTGACCGGGAAAATTTTCCAAAGCGTAACCGCATCATTGCAGGCATGTCCGATGTTACGGTAGTAGTGGAAGCTTCTATTAAAGGAGGTGCTTTAATTACGGCTGAGATTGCCAATTCCTATAATAGGGACGTATATGCTTTTCCGGGTAGAATAAATGATGAATTTTCTGAGGGTTGTAATTTTCTGATCAAAACAAATAGGGCAGGGCTCATCAATAGTCCAAAAGATTTGATTTATTATTTAGGATGGGATGAGCAAACCACCAAATCAAAGTCTTCAGTTCAGGTGCAGTTACCTTTAAGCTTAAATAAGGATGAACGAGCCGTTTGTGAAGCCTTGCTACCGGCAGCATTGCCGGTTGATGAGTTATCCTTAAAAACAAATATGGCACAAAGTAAACTTGCGGTTATCCTGCTTACTTTAGAGATGCAAGGAATAATTATGGCCCTGCCAGGAAAGCTTTTTAAATTGGTTTAATTTGACTTGGGCCTGAGTTTTTTATCTCCAGTCTCGGCATAATCTCTTCGTGCTACTGAAAACAAAACCTGTTTTGTACGTACGCTGATGTGCCTATGTGGTTGTATTTTTTTACCAAAAACGCGAAAGCTTCCAAAATGAATCACATAGGGACATCGTAAATCGGTTTGCATACTTTTTTTATTTATGGGAAATCTGAGTTTGAGAAAGTACAAGCCCCTATCCCGAATACTAATTTTAGTCCTTCGGTAAAACAAATGGAAATACAATTAATGGGTTTTACCAAATTTATAGTATATAAAGTATATCATTTTTGTAGTTTATGGAACTAAATTTTGTTTATTCTTTATTTTAAAAATTAAATTTCAAATAAGTTTTATACCCTAAAATACTTGTTGTTGTTCTGTATTTTTGTGGCATGTGGTATAACAATATATTAGAAACCATTGGTAACACACCATTGGTGAAATTGAACAACATCGTTAAGGATATTCCTGCTACTGTACTGGCTAAAATAGAAACAACCAATCCAGGTAATTCAATTAAAGATCGTATGGCGATCAAAATGATTGAAGATGCTGAGAAAAGTGGTAAGCTAAAACCGGGCGGAACCATTATCGAAGGTACATCTGGTAATACTGGAATGGGCTTGGCCATGGCCGCCATCATTAAAGGATACAAGTGTATTTTTACTACTACTGACAAACAATCTAAGGAAAAGGTAGACGCCTTGCGTGCTTTTGGCGCAGAGGTAATTGTTTGTCCTACCAACGTTGAGCCAGAAGACCCACGCTCTTATTATTCAGTGTCTTCACGCTTAGAACGCGAAGTTCCTAACTCTTGGAAACCAAATCAGTACGATAACTTAAGTAATAGCCAAGCGCACTACGAGCAAACAGGTCCCGAAATTTGGGAACAAACTGAAGGGAAAATTACCCATTTGGTAGTTGGTGTGGGTACGGGTGGTACCATTTCTGGAACAGGAAAATACCTGAAGGAGAAAAATCCAAATATTAAGGTATGGGGTATTGATACCTACGGTTCTGTATTTAAAAAATATAAAGAAACAGGCATCTTTGATAAGAACGAAATCTATCCATATATCACCGAAGGCATTGGAGAGGACTTTTTACCAGCCAACGTAAACTTTGAGGTGATTGACCTTTTTGAGAAGGTAACGGATAAAGAAGCTGCTTTAATGACCAGAGAGGTTTGTCGCCAAGAAGGGATTTTTGTGGGTAACTCTGCAGGAGCAGCTGTAGCGGGCTTATTGCAGTTAAAAGACCAATTGAAACCTGAGGACGTAGTGGTGGTGATTTTCCATGACCACGGAAGCCGTTACATGGGTAAAATGTATAACGAAGATTGGTTGCGTGAACGTGGTTTCTTGAAAGATGAGAAATTAACTGCTAGGACTATCTTGGCTAAAAAAGAAACAGGGGAAATTGTAACCATCGATTGCGAGAAAACAGTTTCGGAAGCGTTCAATACCATGAGTACTATGAATATTTCTCAAATACCTGTCACCCAAAAAGGAATGTTGGTGGGTAAATTGGAAGAAAGCGATATATTGAGTGCATTGCTAGAAAACCCAAGTGTAAAGTCAGCCACAGTAGAAACGGTAATGGGACCTACTTTTCCATTTGTAGATTTAAATACCTCTATCGATAGATTGTCTTCTTTAATTAATAAAGATAATAGTGCTGTTTTAGTAGAACTAGAAGATGGTAGATTTGATATCATCACTCAGTACGATATCATCAACGCGATAAAAGGGTAATCGAAGTTAAAAGTCTAAAGTAAAAAGATTGGTGTTATCGCCAATCTTTTTATTTAATACAACCCTATGTAAGTAACATACAACTATGCTTATTGAGTTTTCGAAAAGCGAAGCAATTAGCTTTACTTGAAAATAGTAACCAAAAGTTAAACCCTGTAAAGTCTTTTTGTTTATACTGCCGAATTAATCTTTCATCGCCTCTCCAGATTTTCTGAAAATAAAATTACCGTAGATGTGTCTTTTTGCAAAACGACTTGGCGAATCAGCGTTTACCATTTTTACATAGGTATTTTTGGGTACACCAAGATATTCATATATCAATCCGTTTAAATGCTGTATTTTTAAAATTTGCTTTTCAAAATAGAAGTCGTGTATTAAAGAATTTGCTGTAGTCTCCGTATATTCTTCTTGATGTTTTTCATGCGTTTCTTTGTTGATGCTTACCAGAAAATGGTACGCCTCAATTATGCATCTGCTTTTTTCTTCTGCTATTAGTTTTCCAGCTTCGTCATTTACAAATTTATCAGGATGAGAATCTTTCATCGTATTTCTGTAAATGGTTTTTAATTCGGCTAAGGTTACTGTTTTATCAACGCCCAATAGCTTTTGGTACTCCACAACTCTTTTCATATGATTGTTTTTTCTTTTTGGGCTGCAAATGTAGGGAATTAAAACTGCTAATTCACATGGTATGGAGTGCCGTAAATAGGGTTGGCTATGTTGTATTATCAAACAACCAAAATCACTAAAATTAAATTAATGAAGGGCTTGCTGTAGCATCACTTAAGGAATAAAAACCACATGTTTTATGCGTCTAATTGGTTTTATCGGGCTTACCGAAAGGATTTCTGTCAACACTGCTTATAAATAATTATCCTTGGTTACTTCCCAGGTCCAGGGTTTTTTAAAATCGCTTAACGTTCTAGGCTGTGAAAAAACCAAGATATCTTCCTCCGTTTCGTTGGAAATATTGCGTTTAAAAATACTACCTACTACGGTTTTGATGGTGCGATCAACAAAATCATATTGTTTATCTACCATTTCGCCGCTATCCTTATTATAGTATACATTATTGGCAGTAACTAAATTCCACTGTTTTTGTAGGTACTCAAATTGGTAATTCAATTTCCAACGCCATTCGTTGCCACCCTCAAAAGATAGGGTCAGTTTATTTTCTTCGATTCTAAGGCCTTTTAATGGTTCGCCCATTTTTCCGCCTTCCTCAGAACGTAAAATGAAGTCGTTGTTCTGCAATGCTAAACGATATCTATTCCCTGTTTTAAAATAAACGACAAGCATTCTAGGTTTTTGGGTTTCCCTAATCAATTCTATTTCATAATTGCCATAAGCCCTATCCTCATCAACTTCCTTATAGTACTCTAAAATTAATACTAAATCCTGTTGCTGATCATGGTTCAGGTCGCCATAAGCAGAATCTAAAACCTTCCAGTTTTTAGGAATCAAATTGGCTACTTTATCGCTTTGCGTTAACAGTTTTGGAAAGCTAAACTTTTGGGCATGTGCTACACTTACAGCAAGCAATAACACAAAAAATATGGGCCATTTCATGCTATTACAACGCTTAAAATACTATTTTAGCATCATTGGCTGTGTGACTGTGCAGCTAAGACCAAAAACCAAAATTAAAACCAGTATGGATTTGTCATTTAACATGAATGAGGACTACAATAAACAGTTAGTCTACCAATTGAAAGAAAAACTAAAAAAAGTTTACCTAGGTGGCGGCGAGAAAAGTGCTGCTAAACAAAAGGAAAAAGGAAAGCTCTTGGCAAGAGAGCGTATCGAGTATTTGCTGGACCCTGATAAGCCCTCTATTGAAGTGGGTGCTTTTGCGGCCGAAGGGATGTACGAAGCAGAAGGAGGTTGCCCAAGTGCAGGAGTGGTGGTGAAAATTGGCTACGTATCAGGAAGGCAATGTGTAGTAGTGGCTAATGATGCTACTGTAAAAGCGGGAGCTTGGTTCCCGATGACAGCAAAGAAAAACCTGCGAGCGCAGGAAATAGCGATGGAAAATCGTTTGCCAATTATTTACTTGGTAGATAGTGCAGGTGTTTATTTACCTATGCAGGATGAAATTTTTCCCGATAAAGAGCATTTTGGGCGTATATTTAGAAATAATGCCATCATGTCGTCGGAAGGAATTGTGCAAATTGCGGCCATTATGGGTTCTTGTGTAGCTGGAGGTGCTTATTTGCCTATTATGAGCGATGAGGCAATGATTGTGGATGGCACAGGATCGGTATTTTTAGCAGGCTCTTATTTGGTAAAGTCGGCCATTGGCGAGGATATAGATAATGAAACATTAGGTGGCGCAACCACACATTGTGAAATTTCGGGAGTTACAGACTACAAGCATCCTAATGACCAAGCTTGTTTGGATAGTATCAGAAATATCATGAGTATGTTGGGTGCTCCGCAAAATGCAGGTTTTGACCGTATAAAACCCGCTTTGCCAAAATTAAAACAAGAGGATATTTACGGTATATTGCCTGATAACCGCGAAAAACCTTATGATATGAAAGAAATTATTTTGCGTTTGGTGGATAATTCTGAATTTGAAGAATATAAGGAGCTATACGGTCAATCCATTATTTGTGGATTGGGACGTGTAGACGGTTGGGCGGTAGGTATCGTGGCTAACCAACGTAAAGTGGTGAAATCAAAAAAAGGCGAAATGCAATTTGGCGGCGTTATTTATTCGGACAGTGCCGATAAAGCCAGTCGTTTTATCATGAACTGTAATCAAAAGAAAATCCCTTTGGTATTTTTACATGATGTAACGGGTTTTATGGTGGGAAGTAGATCAGAGCAAGGTGGTATTATTAAAGATGGTGCCAAAATGGTGAATACAGTTGCCAACTCGGTAGTGCCTAAAATTACGATAGTGTTGGGAAATTCTTATGGTGCTGGTAACTATGCCATGTGCGGTAAAGCTTATGATCCACGATTGATTTATGCTTGGCCAAGTGCAAAGTTAGCGGTAATGGGAGGTGCACAGGCTGCTAAAGTACTCTTGCAAATTCAGGAAAGTGCTCTGAAATCAAAAGGAGAAACGTTAGCCGAAGACAAAAAAAATCAATTGCTGGATGAAATTACCAGTAAATATAATGCACAAACTACACCATATTACGCGGCATCACGTTTATGGGTAGATGGGGTGATTGATCCACTGGAAACCCGTAAGGTGATTTCTATGGGGATTGAAGCTGCCAACCAATCGCCTATTCGAAAAACATTTAGTGTAGGGGTAATTCAAACTTAAACGAAAATGAAATATAAACTGCTGATATTTTTATGCTTTTTTGCTGTTCTACAGGCTTTCTCGCAAGCTAAACCCATTTATTTTAATGGAAATAGAATCACTACCAATCCTGAACAGGCGACTTCGTATGGCGTTTATGGAAAACTAAGTGGTGAAGACCTTTGGGTATTAAAAAGGTATGATTTATATGATAATTTAATGCTTTCTGGGGCTTACAAAGACGAGCAGCTTTCTAAACCACATGGCAAGTTCATTTTCTATGGAAGTATCTTTGACTATAACGACCAGAATTTTACCAATTTCAAAAACTCAAAAACAGATAGGTACATCACGCAAGAAGGATCTTATGTAGATGGTTTAGAAGAAGGAAGGTGGACTGATTTTTTTCCTGATGGAAGAGTGTTCGGCTATCGCACCTATTTAAATGGAAAATTACACGGTGATATAGCACTTTTCAACTATAAAGGTAGAAGAGAGATTTATGGCCATTACAAAAATGGCTTGAAGGATGGTACTTGGTATGATCTGAAAAGGAGAACCAAGGAAGTTTTTGAGAGTGATAAATTGATCAGTACTAGTAGACTTACCAGAGAAGAAATACAAGCAATAGAATAAAATGAAAAAGCAATTAGCTTTATTGGCAGCTACTATGATGTCGCTAAGTGTATGTGCACAAACCGCAAACGAAATACATCGGAAAGCGATAATGGTAGATACGCATGGCGACATCCTTTATAACCAAATACAATCGGGAATTGATGTAGGAAAGCTGCAAACGTCTGGTAATTTTGATTTGGTGAGGGCAAAACAAGGCGGTTTGGATGTACAGGTTTTTTCTATTTGGTGTGATGAAAAAGGAGGTTTTGATTTGGCAAATAGGCAGATTGATTCGTTGTATAGCTTAATCAAAAGATATCCTAATAACATTGCTTTAGCTACCAATGCACAAGAACTAGAAAATGCCGTGAAGCAAAACAAGCTAGCGGCATTAATAGGGGTAGAAGGGGGACACATGATTGAAAGTGACCTAAGTAAACTCGAAGCCTTGGCTAAAAGAGGGATGATTTACCTCACCCTTACTTGGAATAATAGCACGCCATGGGCAAGTTCTGCAGCTGAAGAAAGTAAAGGTAAGATTGAAAAGCCTGGGCTAAATGATTTTGGAAAATCAGTAGTGAAAAAGCTCAATGACCTTGGAGTGTTGGTGGATCTGTCGCACGTGGGCGAACAAACGTTTTATGATGCAATCAAAGCCTCTAAGAAACCTATTTTAGTATCTCACAGCTGTGTGCATGCCATTAATCCTATTCCTAGAAACCTAAAAGACGACCAGATCAAAGCCGTGGGTAAAAATGGTGGCGTAATTTCATTGAATTTCTATAGTGGGTTTTTAGATTCTACCTATTCGAAAAAACAACAAGGCTTTTTAGCAAAATATAAAGACGAACTTAAAACCCTCAGCGATAAATATGGAAGGTCAAAAGCAATTGATACCCTGATTAGTTTACATAAAGCAGAGGCTGATGAAATAAGACCAAGCATTGAAAAGGTAGTGGACCATATTGATCATATCGTGAAATTGATTGGCGTAGACCATGTAGGTATTGGTGCAGACTTTGATGGAGCTGAATCCTTTCCTCAAGGGATTGATAGTGTGGCCGATTTTCCTAAAGTAACTGCCACCCTTTTAAAAAGAGGCTACAGCGAAGCTGATATCTATAAAATACTAGGAGGAAACTTTGTGCGCTTGCTGAAAGCTAATAAAGGAAGGTAGGTTGGAAAGTTAAAAGTTAAAAGCCCGGAAGTCCGAAAGATGGAGAAATTGGTTATGGCTCAATTAAACAATTAACCAGTTTAAACAATTAACCATCTTGCAATACTAACTCCTAGCTCCTAATCCCTAGTTACTAAATAAATTATCTTCACAATTTCATCTTTCTCCACAAATATTGCGCTTTAGTGCTTAAAGATTAAATTTGCATTACAAATTACACACAATGTCTCAACAAGAAGAATTAGAACACGTAGAATGCCTCATTATTGGGTCGGGGCCAGCAGGTTATACTGCAGCTATTTATGCTGCTAGAGCCGATTTGAAACCTGTATTGTATACGGGTATGGAAATGGGCGGACAGCTTACCCAAACTACTGATGTAGACAATTTCCCAGGTTATCCTAATGGGATCATGGGGCCAGAAATGATGGAAGACTTTAAAAACCAAGCAGAGCGTTTCGGTACGCAAATCCGCTTTGGATATGTAAGCTCGGTTGATTTCTCTTCATTGCCACATAAAGTAACGGTAGACGAAACCAAAACGATTTTGGCAGATTCTGTGATTATCGCTACAGGAGCAAAAGCAAAATGGTTGGGCTTGCCAAGTGAGCAACAATATAACGGTTTTGGTGTGTCAGCTTGTGCCGTTTGTGATGGTTTCTTCTTCAAAGGTCAAACCGTAGCTATTGTAGGTGCGGGAGATACAGCTGCCGAAGAAGCAACTTACTTAGCTAAACTTTGTAAAAAGGTTTACATGTTGGTACGTAGAGATGAATTTAGAGCTTCAAAAGCGATGGTTCATCGTGTATTAAATACAGAAAATATCGAAGTACTTTACAATACTGAAACCACCGAAGTGATTGGAAATGGTAAAAATGTAACTGGCGTAAACGTATTTAACCATAAAACGGAAGAGGCTACTACTTTAGATATAGAAGGTTTCTTTGTAGCTATTGGCCATAAACCTAATACCGATATGTTTAAGGGATGGTTAGATATGGATGAAACAGGTTATTTGCAAACAATTCCAGGTACTTCTAAAACAAATATCGAAGGAGTTTTCGCTTGCGGTGACGTACAAGATAGTTATTACAGGCAAGCAATTACAGCTGCAGGTTCGGGCTGTATGGCTGCGTTGGATGCGGAAAGATATTTAGCTGCTAAAGCAGATACTAAATAGTCGATTATTAATTATCATAAAAAAGCTTCCTAAATATTTAGGAGGCTTTTTTTATGATTTCATTTTTCTATCCTGCTCAAGCCGAAAAATTTATATCTTGTAATAAAGTGCTTATTTAGTACTACCCAAACCAAAATATCATAAACCAAAACTGATGAAAAAATTGTTTTTAACGGCTTTTGCTGCATTTTTTTTACTGAATGTCCAAGCACAAACCGATGTTAACATGGGGATTATTCCTGCCCCAGTATCCGTACAAAAGGGAAATGGGAGTTTTATTCTCGATAAAAGCGTTGTTTTACTCAATAGTAATCCAAAAAATGCCAAAATAGCCGAAACACTTCAATCGTTTGCCGCTACCAAGGGGCTAAAACTAAAATTGGTGAAAACTTTAGCTACTGGACAAAAAGCCATTGAGCTGACCAGTGTAGGAGCTGATCAATTACCAAGCGAAGGCTACCAAATTAAAATTAGCAGCCAACGAATTAAATTGATTGGTAAAGAAGCGGGCTTGTTTTATGCTCTGCAATCTTTCATGCAATTGGTGCCTGATCAAAAACAGGATGCCATTGGTATTCAAAATGCAGAAATTAACGATTACCCGCGTTTTAGCTACAGAGGCTTGCATTTGGATGTTGGTCGCCATTTCTTCCCACTATCCTTCATCAAAAAGTACATTGATGTAATGGCCCAGTACAAGTTAAATAACTTTCATTGGCATTTAACCGAAGATCAAGGTTGGAGATTAGAAATAAAAAAGTATCCTAAGCTCACAGAAATTGGGGGTAGTAGGAATGGGACCATTATTGGAAATTATCCAGGTACCGGTGGAACGGATAATGAAGTTTATAAAGGTTATTACACCCAAGCAGAGGCCAAAGAGATCGTGGCTTATGCTGCGGCTAGATATATCAACGTCATTCCAGAAATTGAATTGCCGGGACATGGTTCGGCAGCCATTGCCGCTTATCCTGAGTTGAGCTGTTTTCCTGATAGAGATACGCCAATAAAAGAAAATGCACCATGGTCGGGAACTAGAAATGGTAAACAGGTTCAACAAACTTGGGGTGTATTCGACGATATTTTTGTGCCATCAGAAAATACTTTCAAATTTCTGCAGGATGTATTAGATGAGGTAGTTGCTATTTTTCCTTCTAAATACATTCACATTGGTGGCGACGAAGCTCCAAAGAAATATTGGAAAGAATCGGAATTTTGCCAACAGTTGATTAAAGAAAAGGGACTTAAGGATGAACATGGGTTGCAGAGCTATTTTATTCAAAGTATAGAAAAATATTTAAATGATAAAGGACGCTCTATTATTGGTTGGGATGAGATTTTAGAGGGAGGTTTGGCCCCTAATGCAACGGTCATGAGCTGGAGAGGCGAAAAAGGAGGAATTGAAGCTGCACAGCAAAACCACGATGTACTAATGACCCCGGGCTCCAATGGATTGTATTTTGACCATAAACAATCCATCCCTGAAGACGAACCCTTAACCATTAGTGGAAAAGGAAAAGGCTTTTCTGATTTTACCAAGGTTTACAATTACAATCCCGTACCCGATGTGCTTACTGATGACCAAAAAAAATACATCAAAGGAGTGCAAGCAAACCTATGGACAGAATACATTGAAACCCCATCAAAAGCAGAATATATGATTTTTCCGAGGATTTATTCGTTGGCAGAAATTGCTTGGACGCCACTTGCCCAAAAGGATCTTAAAAACTTTAGTGGTGAACGCTTGCCTTTGCACTTGGCAAGATTAGACCGAACTGCTACCAACTATTGGGTGCCTACGGCTGTTGGACAACCAAATCAAACGGTAAATGGCGAAAATCATGTCATTGCCTTGGCTGCGCCAGTTTTGGGTGCAAAAGTTTATTATACTTTGGATGGATATCGTCCTTCTGAAAATGCTGCGGAATATACCCAGCCACTCAATATCAATGTACCACAAGGAACTAAAAAAGTATTAAAAACCATTGTAATTACCCCTAGTGGAAAACGCAGTGTAGTGATGGAAACTATTTTAAATAACGGAGCGGCAGATGTTAAAGTTAAATAGCCTTTTGCATTAAACGTGTAAAACACATAAATTGGCTTTTTAAATATGAAGAAGATGTTTTTAAAAGATTTTTTGAAATCTGTATTTGTAGCGGTTACAATATCCGTAGCCTTTGTGGCCTGTAGCGAAAATGAAAAAGCTGCGCAAACACAATTGACTCCAACAGAAACAAAGGCACCCAGTCCGTTTCCATTCTATAAGAGTATAGAGATAAAGCCTGGTTATTATTTTGAGGTAGTAAGCTGGGGAAAAGGAGTAGATAGTATAGGTGGTTTTTTGATTTTGATGTCTGATTCTGCCCGAAATAACTATAAATCTATTTCAGTGGAAAGAAATGGCATCATTACCGATGCTTGGAATATGGACTTAGATAACGATGGTAATCCGGAGATTTATGTGCAATCATTAGTGCGTAAAAACGTAACTGATTTGAACGTTTATGAGTTTGGAGGCGATTTTAATAAAATTAGTTTTCCAGGGATCAGCTCCATGAAAGGTTATCAAGGAGATGATAAGTTCTTCGTTAAAAATGGGGATTTATTCCGCTCTGTGCCTATTGTACAAACAGAAGGAGGGAAAACCACCACTTTGGTGAAAACCTTGAAGTATCGTTTGTCTGGTAACAGTTTTTCTTCTTCAGAAGTAAAACCAGGCGAAGCCAATTAAATGACTTTCATTATAAGGGACGGGGAATCTAATTTGTATTGACAATTAGGTTCTTCGTTCTTTAGTACTAAAAGTTTGCTTATTCCAACTTACTCAATTCGCTTTCAAAAAAGCTATTCCAGCGTTGTTGAGCTTCTAAATCAGAACCATGTTTGGTTTCCACATCGTAACGATCTTGCATGTTGTTGTAAAACTTGCTGAGTTTTTTAGCCGTTTCATCTACCAAACGTTTATAATTTTGTACGGTATATTGTTGGTTACGTAAAATTTGCTCGCCATTTTTTAATAAAAGGAAGTTAATGTAAACGTGCCCTTGTTCATGGTTCAATAAAATCTTACTGGTGTTTCTATTGCTAATACGTTCCCTTTTTACCCATGATTTATTGGCATCTACACCAGCCAAAAAACTGAAGTCGATGGTTAAATTATTTCCTCTGGTTTTAGCGGTATAGCCATACTGCCAAATGGTGCTCGTGACCGCTGCATATTGCGAATTTTGATCTGGAGTTGCCCTAAAATGAGTGTCCCAATCGAGCGTTTCAGGATAAATACGTTCGTGTGGTGCAAAAGCAGTCGCTAGCAACAATATCGCTAGCATCATCATATTCTTCTTTAATGGTTTCATTTAACCATACAAGAACGAAAGTTATGCCAATTTATTCTGTTTCTTTAAACTGGTCGCTAATGCGTTCAAATTTCTCAATTAGAAGCGCAATTCTTTCTTTGTCTTTTTTAATGACTGCTTTTCTCACTAGGGTAGAACAGAATACAATCCAGCCGAAACTTAATACCAAAGCCAATATTTGTTGCCAAAGCTTAAAGTTGTGCAAAACCTCATAGAAATAGAGCACCATACCTAAAGAAAGCGCAATGACATAGAACCAATATAACCGGTTGTAAAGCTGGTGTCTTTGTAATTGATATACTTTTAGTTTTTGAAGGAAGATATGGGGATTTTCTGTGAAATCATTTCGAGCAATTACCCGGTGGTTACTATATAAAATGATGGTGTAAACTGCTATCGCTAAAATGATAATGCTAATTCCAAAATGCGTAGAAATAGAAGTAACATCGTAGAAAAGCCAAATAGCCGCCACACCAAAAATGGAAAATGCCATACCAATAATATTCAGTAACGATTTGGTACGCATGTTACTTACATCCTTTTTGGCCTGCTTGAGCATATCATCGGCAGATATTTTCACATCAACGGTATGCTTAGCCCATAATGCCTCTATGTGATCAAATTCTTGCATGTTGATTGTATATTTCAGTAAGTTTCTGTTTAATGCGGTGGATTTTAACCCTTAAATTGCCTTCGCTAATTCCAGATATATCGGCTATTTCATTGTAAGGAAGTTCATCTAAAACCATTGTGATGATTAAACGGTCATTTTCTTCCAGTTTAGAGATTGATTTATATAATAAGGCTATTTGTTCATTTTTTTCAGAGTATTCCTCTATTTTATTTTCTATAATATTGTCGGTAAGTTCATCCTTGGCCTGTCTTTTTTCGGAGCGTAAGTAAGTTAAACAGGTATTTACGGCAATCCTATAAATCCATGTAGAGATTAAGGACTTGTTCCTGAACTTATCCAAGTTTTGCCAAACCTTTAAAAACGTTTCCTGCAAAAGATCATTCGCCGAATCTTTGTCACCTGTATAGCCGTAGCACAAGTGAAATATCTTCTTTGAATTTTTATCGAAAATTTCCTTAAAAAGCTGATCTTTTCGGTCCATTTACTGTTTTTGTATGTCTATTAGAACAGTGCAACATTAAATTGTTACACCATAAACGCAGGCTAAATTAATAAATGTTTGTGTGCTTAATGCAATTATTTATTTTTGTCGGTCTAATGATATCCGCCATACAACTTTTATAGTTGACGAAGGAACTTAGTGCAAAACCAAAATAAACCAAATAGAATTTGTGCCTTTTGAATAAACAGACACAATAAAAAACAAAAAATGAAAAAAACTAAAATAGGTTTCATCACCGTAATTTGTATTACTATTGCTTTAATTCTCACCTTGTTGAAAGAATTCGAGATTGTGCAAGTATCTGAACTGGTGATGATGTCGGCACGATGGGGCCTAGCAGCAGTGTTGGTAGGATATGCTTTAGTAAAAAGAAATTTAACCACATGGATATTGGTTTGTATGCTTTTAGGGGTATTCGTAGGCGTCGATTTTCCAAAATTTGCGGCGGCGTTACATCCTCTTAGCAAAGGTTTCATCAAATTAGTTAAAACCATTGTAGGGCCAATCCTTTTTGGTACGTTGGTATACGGTATTGCAGGCCATTCTGATTTGAAACAAGTAGGGCGTATGGCGTGGAAATCAATGTTGTACTTCTTTTGCGCCACCTCATGTGCCATTTTCATTGGTTTGGCAGTAATCAATATTACCCATGCTGGAGTTGGAGTAGATATTCAGAAGATGCCTCAACAACAATTGCCTACAGCTAAAGTAGTTGATACAGAATTAGAGGCATTACCAGAAAATGTACATGGCGTTTATAAATTCGCTCATTTCTTTTATGAATTGTTCCCGGAAAATGTGGTAAAATCAATGTACGAGAATAAAGTATTGCAAATTGTAGTATTCTCGGTAATTTTTGGTATTGGTTTAGCCATGGTAGAAGAGAAGAAACGAAAGCCTTTAGTAGACTTTGCCGAGAGCTTATCGGAAGTGATGTTCAAATTTACCAATATCATCATGTACTTTGCACCTATTGGGGTAGGTGCGGCAATGGCTTACACGGTAGGGCATTTAGGAGTAGATATATTGAAGAACTTATTCATGCTATTAGGTTCATTATATATTGCACTTATTGTATTTGTGTTGGCGGTATTTGTACCCATCATGCTTTTCCTAAAAATATCAATCAAGAAATTTATACAAGCCGTAAAAGAACCTGTTTCTATCGCCTTTGCAACGACCAGTTCAGATGCTGCTTTACCAAAAGCAATGAGCAATATGGAGAAATTTGGAGTGCCTCGAAAAATCGTATCGTTCGTAATACCAACAGGATACAGCTTTAATTTAGATGGAACTTCTTTATATCTCTCTTTAGCTTCTATCTTTGTAGCTCAAGCCGCTGGAATGCATTTAGGCATAGGACAGCAATTGGCTATTGCATTTACCCTGATGATTACTTCAAAAGGGGTAGCAGCAGTACCAAGAGCGTCGCTGATTGTGTTGATTGCTACTGCGGAACAATTTGGTTTACCGGTATTTATCATTGCAGCCATTTTAGGAATAGATGAGCTGATGGATATGGCCAGAACCTCGGTAAACGTAATTGGTAATTGTTTGGCAACAGTAGTAGTGGCCAAATGGGAAGGTGAGTTTGACGATGAGGCGTCGAAGAATTTTGTAGCGGATTAAATATGACTTCAAGAGGTAAAAAGATTTTTTTAATACTAAGCGTAGTAGTGCCATTTGTAATATACAGTGTGATATATTATGCTCCAATGATTAAAAATGCTCCATTTCAAGAAAAATACTTCGTTTCTTTAGAGTATAAATGGGGAACGGGCAAGCAATTGGAAAATAGCTATAATTCAGTTACTGGCGAATTCAAATATATGAATAGCAAGGATTCCCTAGTGAAAAGTAATTTTAAGCTGGACCAAAGAGATATCAAATACTTGGATAGTATTGCCGATGTTCAGGGATTTTGGAATTTACCAAATGTAATAGCTAATAGTGAGGCTGATGTAAATAACCCTAAACAATTGCGTTATTTCATCAAATTCAACTACCAGAAGAAATCTAAAGAAGTAACCTATTTACCAAACTTTAGCGGTAGCGAGCGGATGAAAGGTGCCATTGGTAAAATGCAAAAGGAAATAGAGCTTACATTGATAGATAAGGAAAACGCTGCTAAATAATGAATGCCAATCAAAAATTCATCTTAAAAATAGCTTCGGTATTATTGATCGCAGTAGTTGGCGGTTACTACATGATGAAATTAAGAAGCGGCGGAAAAAAGGCAGTAGCATTTGTAAGCCTTAATTATCAATGGGGAGTGGGTGATAGTTTGCAGAACAGCTATGACTCAAAAACGGGCAACTATCAATTTTTAGATCAACAGGACCGTTTAATTAAGGAAAACTTTAAGCTTCGCACCAATAATGTCATTTATCTGCATAGCAAAATTGACGAAGAAGATTTACTTAACCTTCCAGATACCATTGCTAATGTAGGTGCCAATTTTAAAGATCCAAAAGTGTTGCGCTATCAATTTCAATTTGTATACGACGACACGACCAGAAATATCATCTATCTTACCAATTACGACAAAGATCCTTTGATAGGTCATAAAGCCAGTACATTACAAAAACTGGTGCAACAAACCATTAATGAAGCAGAAGGACGCTTCGCTAGAAAATAGCATTCACTATTCTTACAACTATTTGTAGATAATTTTTACAAACCTCGTAGGTTTCAAAAACCTACGAGGTTTTTTGTTTCAATCCATTTAATTCTTCTGTGGCTACCAACTTCGCCAGTTTTTAAAACTTGCTAAGTTTAAGATATAGGTATAAGCCTCGTAGGTTTCGAAAACCTACGACGTTTGGCGCTTTTCTATGTTTCCAAAAGCCTTTTTTCTAAAGTTGAAAATGTTACGAAAGCCTATGTGTTAAAATTTTCTAAAAAATTTGCTTCATAACTTTATTTGTATAAATTTGGTCAACCAAATATTGGTCAACCAAATTTATTCCTGTGTATGAATAAGCAAAAATTGCTTTATGTATTGTGCATTTGTTTCTTCGCTTGCGCCTGCAGTAAACAAAAAAGCTCTGTTGTAGAAAAAGAGGAGATTGCTGGCAACGGTGCTCAAACTGCTAATACAGAAGGAACAACATTGACAGCCAATGCCGCTGTGGATACCTATCAATTAATCAATAATGTTTTTGGTGGTACAGGCGATGTGATTGAAGCGCCTGATTGTAGCCATGTTGCTTTTGGCAAGCATATCACACAAGTTTACGATCAGGATTTAAAACGTACCGTGTTTGCTTTCAAAATCCATGTGACGCCTGATAATGATAAATGTGAGGATTCGGATAGGCAACGAAACGAAATTAAAACTTACGACAAATCCCCTGAAAATTTAAAAGCTAGTAAAGATGAAAAGGTATTATACCGTTGGAAATTTAAGTTGGACGCAGGTTTTAAGCCTTCTAGCGACTTTACGCATATTCATCAACTAAAGCCTGTTGATGGTGACAATACGCTTCCTTTGATTACACTAACGCCAAGGTATAAAGCTGGAGGTGATATCCTTCAGGTGATTCATACGGGTGATACCGATGCCACTTCCCAAAAATATATTGCAACAGTTCCCCTGGCCGATTTTAGAGGGCAATGGGTAGAAGTGATAGAAAGAGCCACCTTTTCTTTCGATGGTAAATATGAAATACAGATCAATAGAATTAGCGATGGCAAGCTATTGCTTAAACAAGCTTTCACCAATATTGAAATGTGGCGAAAAAACACCACCAGCTGTCGTCCTAAATGGGGCATTTATAGAAGACTATTGCAACCGGATATGTTGCGAGACGAAACCCTTTGGTTCAACGATTTTAATATCACAGAATACTAACCCCTTTAAAATAAAAAGATAATGAAGAAACTTTTGGTTTTGGCTACTGCGCTCTCAACGCTCTCAACAATTGCCCTCTCTGCGTTAACGCATACTGCTTGGTCGCAAGCGCCGGTAATTAACTACGATTTTGGAGATAAAGAAGCCACCTTCAATCCGAATCCAGGAGCTTCTTCGACTTCCTTTTTGCCAAAAATAGCTTTAAGCAAAGCTATTAAAGTAAGAGTACGTACCGCATCAGATGGTACCGGTGCTTTTAATTTAGTAAAAAGTGGAGCTGGCTTTATCAAAGGCGCAGGTTTAGAAGTGGTAGCAGGTACTACTACCAGTAAATTTTCTATCTATAACCTCACTTTTGAAGGTGTTGCTAAAACGAGCTTTAATCTGAAAATAGATGCAGCAGCTGCCGGACAATGGGTATTTGCAAATGGAGCATCTGATAATTCGGATGATCTTTTTCAGGGTAATGGTGGCATTAAGGAAACTTCTACAGAGATTTTTGCTGTCTTAAGATGGAATTTGTCTGCGGCTAACGAAATCAATTTTTATACCCGTAATGGTGCCAAATGGACTTCGGTAAAAGGTGCTTCTTTTTTGAAAAACACCGACTATTTAATTGAAGTGTATAGTAATAACGGTGCAGAAGCCAAGAAATATACCAAAGAAGGGGAGCAAACACTAAATGCGGGAACTTATCACATTTGGGTAAACGGCAAACGCTTAGCAGGCGAATTTGCTAGTGGTGGCTTAGAACCAAGTAAAAGCTTAAATGGCTTTGTTTTTTACGGCGTAACGCCTAAAGGCAATGAAACCATGGCCAAAGCTTGGATAGATAATCTGGAAATCAATGGAAACTTATAATAGAAATAATCGGAGAGTCTAACCAGCTCTCTTTAACCTATAACCAAATATTAAACGCATATGAAAAGAATTTTACTTTTAATGATTTTAAGCTGCTTGGCCATTACTGGCTTTGCACAAGGTACTTATTATTGGGTAGGCGGAGCTACTGCTACCTCTTTAGGCGGTACAAATTGGAGCCTTACACCAGGAGGCACAGCAGTTTCTAGGAGCAATGCTGCGGATATACTCATCTTTGACAACGTAACGGTTGCATTTACCATAGGTGGTACAACTATCGGCAAGCTACAATTGCAAAATGGAGCCGATATTAGTTTTACCAGAAATGCGTCTTCTGGAACAACCACTTTAGCCCTTAGCAATGGAACTAGCAGTGCATTAGAAGTTACTGGCAATAGCAAGCTTAGATTGATAGATGGTACTGGTGGAAGTTTTGTACTTTCTGTAGCGGCTACTTCAACTGCTACTTTTAACAATAGTGAGTTATATATTTTAGGTACGGTAGGATCTCAACGCCTTCAGGTTCCAACTGCTGGGACTTGTACGTTTTCCAACAATAGCAAATGTTATGTGAATGTGGCAAATCAATACCCATTGAGTGCTACTTCGGCTTCTGGCGTAAAATCGGTGGTATTTAATAGTGGCGCCTCTTTGATTTATCAGGGTGGGCGTAGTCCTTTTGGAGACACTTCAACTGGTTACGTCGCAGATATGAGATCAGGAAGCAATTATATTTTAGAAGCTAATAATTCGGTAACCGGACTTTTTAATGGTAAGACCTTTGGAAACGTATTGGTGAGAAATAATGCTACGGTCACTTTAGCAGAGAATTTTTTGGGGGTAGAAAATTTGACTATTGAAAATGGGTCATCGTTGTTGCTAAATCCTACAGGGCCGTCACCTGTATCCGGAAATATCGTTAATAGTGGAACATTGGGCGTGAATGGAGTTGGATCATCTAACCTAATGATGTTGGGAACAACAGCTCAAAGTATTTCAGGCAGCGGCGCTTTTAACTTAGGTGCTTTATCTGTTGCTAACGATGCTAATGTTACTTTAAACTCGTCGATTAACTTAAATGGAGCATTAATTTCTTACGTTTATGGTACACTTGATTTACAAGGCAATCAAATCATAGGAAATGGTGCTTCGGCTAGTACTGGAAGGGTACAATTTAGAGCAGCAGTAAATACTTCTACTAATGCAGCCACCGTAGTTGATGGTAGTAACGTTATCAATTTTTTAAATGTTGCTGATTATAACACATTGGATGTTGCTCCAGGGCATTTAATTACTGGACCGCAAATTCAACCTAATACTTATGTAATCGGTACTTCTAGTACTGGCGTGATTACGCTGTCGAAGCCAGCTGTGGGAAATGGTACTGCCATTGCCGTAATTGGTAATTCGCCAACTTTAAGAATATCAAATGCAAATGGTATCGACGGCGGATTTAATATTAATGCCAATGGAAGTCTAACATTATCTACCGGAACTAATGTTGTTTTTAATTCAGCCACTTTAACTCCCTTTTCTACAGTAACAGGTAATAATTTGGGAAATGTAACTTTCAATGCTTCGGCACGAACAAATAAAAATATAACCATCAACGGAAAGCTAACCCTAAACAACGCAATTTTAACCGTAAGAGAAGGCGATAACTTAAGTTTAAATAGTGCTAGTATCAACACTGGTACCTTTAGTGCCTCTTCATATATTGTTACCAATGTAGTGGGTTCAAGTACGGGGGTGCTTAAGATTGCTGATGTTTCTGCATCTACTTTAGTTCCAGTAGGTACGGTAGGTCATTACACACCCGTAACCCTAAACCCAACTTCAATTTCGAACTTTGATATCAACGTGTTTCAAGGAGCAACAGCTGATGCTACACCTAATGGAGCCGCACTTACAGCAGCCCAAAAATTGAGGATGGTAGATGCTGTTTGGAATGTTAACCGCACTTCTGGAACAGGTAATGTGGATGTGACTTTAGGATGGGATAATGCATTAGAAGGTACTAGTTTTTCAGGTTTTAGTAATGCGCAAATTGGCATAGCAGCTTATACTTCGGGAGCTTACGGAACTTTTATGGGTACTGGAAATGCAGCTGCCAATACCGCTACGATCACTACGAGTGTATTTTCTCCATTTGTAGTAGGGGAGGCAAATACCACCTTGCCATTGAGGTTGTTAAGTTTTACAGCTAAAGAAAGCTTAAACAGTGTGAAATTGGCTTGGCAAACTACCGATGAGGTAAATTTGAAAGAATATGTTTTGCAGCATAGAGGTGCCAATGGTTTCGAAAAAATCTATACGGTAGCTGCTAACAATAAAGCAGGAATCTTTAACTACGATTATACTCATTTAAACCCTACGGAAGGAGTTAACTATTACCGTTTAGTGGGAGTTGACCAAGATGGTACAGAGCACCCTAGTGAGGCGAAATCGGTAAGAGTAACTTTGGGCAATAGCGTGGCGGTTTATCCAAATCCAGTGACTCAAAACAATATCAGCGTGGCGGGTACGGTAAATGGAGATGTGATCAAAATCATTAATATCCAAGGTCAGGTAATGTTGACCAAGCAAGTAAGCGGTAACCAATTGCAAGAAATTAATGTGCAGAATATCCAAGCGGGTACCTATATTTTATCAATAGAAAACGCTGGAAAAGTAACAAGCACCAAGAAAGTAATTAAGATATAAATCAGTTACAGATTTTAAATAGTGAGTTTTAAGTCTAACACTAAAATCTAAATACTAACTACTACATAAATGAACAAACAATCAAAAGCAGCACTAGCATTAGGTTTATTCCTTTCCATTTCCATGAATGCACTGGCAAAGGTGAAATTGCCACAAATTTTTGGAAGCAATATGGTTTTGCAAAGAGATCAGCCTATTAAAATTTGGGGTTGGGCCAATGCAGGAGAGAAGGTAAATGTGAATTTTAAAGGAAGTGATTATACTACGGAAGCCAATACAGATGGTAAATGGCAAGTGGTTATGAAAGCCGCTTCTGCCGGTGGACCCTTCGCATTAAAAATCAATGAACTGTTGTTGGATAATGTGCTTTTGGGTGATGTTTTTTTATGTAGTGGTCAAAGTAACATGGCCTTTCTGCTCATGAAAGCTGATGGTGGGGAGAAAGACCTTGCTAATTCTGCCAATCAAAATATTAGAGTATTAAATGTGGCCAGAGATATTGAATTTCAACCTCTAGATGATTTGACCAAAAAAACACCTTGGCAAGTTGCGGGAGCACAATCACTTGGGAAGTTCTCGGCGGTAGCTTATTATATGGGCCGTAAACTACAAAAAGACTTGAATGTACCTATTGGATTAATCAGTAGCGCTTACGGTGGAACGGTAATTGAAGGTTTTATTAGTGCGCCTTCATTAGATACCATTGCAAGATTAAAGCCTATTTTAAATCAGATAGGAAGTAAAAATCAAAAACAATACATCGCTGCTAAAATTGCCGAGTTAGAAAAAACACACGGTAAATTAAATCAGTACACCAATACCGAAGTACTTTGGGATACCATTAATCCAACGCTTCCTGTTTATGCCAAAAATTGGGAAACTATGAAGTTGCCTACGTTATGGGAAAAAGCTGGTCTTCCTAATGTAGATGGCGTGATTTGGTTTTATAAAGAAGTAAATTTAAGCAGTGCCGATTGCGAAAAAGATGCTTTCCTCAGTTTAGGGAGAATTGCCGATCAAAGTGTGGTGTTCTTTAATGATCAAAAACTAGGTTCTTCGCCTGATAGTCGTGATCTGATTAGAGAATTTACGGTTGCCAGAAGCTTATTGAAACCAGGGTTGAATAGGATAATGGTTAGGGTTGCTAATAAAGGAAGGAACGGTGGTATTTGGGGACCTCAAAGTAAGTTGTTCTTCAAAGCAGGAAACAATAAAATTGCTATTGATGGAAACTGGGCTTATAAAATTCAGGAAATCAACATTGCTGTTCATCCCAATGATGTGTCATCGTCCATCTACAATGCGATGATTAACCCGCTAAAAAACTTGCAATATAAGGCGGTGATTTGGTATCAAGGTGAAAGTAATGCGAACTGGGCAGATGAATATGAGGGTTTGTTGAAATCATTGGTTAAAGATTGGAGAAAGCAGTTTAACCAACCGCAATTGCCTTTTGTAATTGTACAGTTGCCAAATTATAAAAAAGTGCTCAGCACCCCAGAAGTGAATGCTACTTGGGCATTACTGAGAGAAGGGCAAGATAAAGCCGCTCATCAATCCAATGTAGGCTTGGTTAGTATCATTGATTTAGGCTTGGCAGACGATATTCATCCAACGGATAAATTTCCAGTAGGAGAGCGTGTGGCAGCTAAAGTACAGCAATTGGTGTATAAACAAAAAGTGGTAGCTGATGGTCCGATATTTAAATCAATGAAAATTGAAAATGGTAAAGCGGTACTCGAATTTGACCATGCTGAAGGTTTAGCCGTAAACGGCAAAGCCGAACGCAATAATTTTATCATTGCTGGAAAGGATCAAAAATTTGTTTGGGCACAAGCTAAATTGGAAGGAAATAAAGTAGTGGTTTGGAGCAATGAAGTGAAAAATCCAGTGGCAGTACGTTACGCTTGGGCTGATAATCCAGGCAAAAGTTACTTCTATAATGCCGCAAATTTACCAATGAATCCATTTAGAACGGATAATTGGAAGATTGATTTAGAGGTAATTCCAAGATAAAATGATTTAATTTGAAATAACTTTTTGAATACCCAATTGAATGTTTATTTTTGGTAAACCAATTAATTGGTCGACCAAATAGAAAAACCAAGGAATGAAGTCATTAATAGAAAATATTACCGCCATACAGGTCGAGTCGCCAGTTGATAAAATCATTGGTCAGTTAAAGCAGTTGATTATTTCTGGTCAGTTAAAACCAGGAGATAGATTGCCAGCAGAAAGAGTGCTTTCTGAACGTTTTGGCTTAGGAAGAAGCTACATCCGCGAAGCAATATTGAAATTAGAGTTTTACGGTCTTTTGAAAACTAATCCACAAAGTGGTACTTATGTGGCAGGTTTAAGCATCAACGTAATTGATAACATCATTTCTGATATCATCAAATTTAATAAGGATGATTTTAATGCGTTGATTGAAGCACGTTATCATTTGGAGCTAAATGCGGTGAAATTAGCTGCCGAACGTAGAAGTGAAGAAGATTTGGAAAGCCTTAGGTTGGCCATGGAAGCTTATGAAAGTAAGGTGAGTGCTGGAGGCGATGCGGTAGAAGAGGATATGGTTTTCCATATTAAAATTGCTAAGGCTACTAAAAATTCGGTCATCGAATCTATGATTTTGATTTTGGTGCCTGATTTGATTAAAAATATTGTAGAAAATAAAATCTGTGGCGACAATAGGGCTAAAACAGCAATTGAAGAACACAGAATGATTTATGCTGCTATTGAATCGCAGGATATGGCCAAAGCAGAAGAGGCAATGGCTGGTCACCTTGATGAGATATGGCAAATTAGTAAAGCAGGTTTTGCTGCACAAAGCATCATCAACGAAACAGAGAGATAATTCGAGAAAATAGGTCCATCCTAGCTTAATCAATTAAATATAAATTCAAGCGTATGAACTACTTAAAAAAAGTGGTATTAGTATCTTTTTGTGCCTTTTTTAGCCTATCGCTAATGGCGCAAACACATCCAAGCATTATGCTAACCAAAGCAAATGTGGCGGCTGTGAGAAAGGGAGTAAGTACCTATCCACTTTTACGCCAATCATATCTAACGGTTAAAAATGCAGCTGATAAAGCATTGGCAGAACCTATTGTGGTGCCTGTACCTAAAGATGGTGGCGGCGGTTATACGCATGAGCAACACAAGAAGAATTACAGTAACATGCTTAACTGCGGAGTGGCTTATCAAATCTCCGGAGAAAAGAAATATGCAGATTACGTGAAGAACGTAATGCTCAACTATGCTTCGCAATATGAAAAATGGCCTCTTCATCCAAAAAGAAAAAGTGAGGAAGATGGTGGGCGTATTTTTTGGCAAAGCTTGAACGACTTTGTGTGGCAGCTATATACCATACAAGCTTATGATTTGGTTTATGACGGGATTCCTGCAACTGACAGGAAAACCATTGAAGAGAAATTGTTCGTGCCTATCCTAAAGTTTTTTACCGAAGATAGGTACGACGTCTTCAACAAAATCCATAATCATGGTACTTGGAACTTGGCGGCTGTAGGCATTACAGGTTATGTGCTTAATAAACGTGAATATGTAGAAAAGGCCATTAAAGGTTCTAACAAGGATGGTAAAACAGGCTATCTAGCACAAATAGACCAATTGTTTTCGCCTGATGGTTATTATATGGAGGGACCATATTATCAACGTTATGCACTATTGCCATTTGTATTGTTTGCCAAAGCAATCAACAACTACGAGCCTTCACGTAAGATTTTTGAATACAGAGACAAATTGCTTTCAAAAGCAATCCATACTTCTTTGCAAACTTCTTACACTGATAAAACCTTTTTCCCGTTAAACGACGCCATTAAGGACAAAACCTATGAGTCGGTAGAGTTAGTTTATGGTGTTGATTTGGCTTATGCCGATATTAAGGCAGAAGTTGATTTGCTGGATATTGCTAAGCAGCAAAGCCGTGTCATTGTTTCTGATGCAGGTTTAAAAGTAGCAGCAGATTTAGCTGCGGGAAAAGCAGTTCCTTTTAAATACCAGTCATTATGGATTAAAGATGGTGGTAAAGGTGATGAAGGTGGTTTGGGTATTCTGCGTAGCGGTGCCAACACCGATCAACAATGTGTAGTGTTAAAAGCGGCTTCACAAGGAATGGGACACGGGCACTTTGACCGATTAAACCTGTTGTTTTATGATAACACTACCGAAATTTTTCCTGATTATGGTGCGGCTAGATTTTTAAATATTGATACTAAAAATGGTGGTGGCTACTTGCCAGAAAACAATACTTGGCAAAGCAAACGGTAGCTCATAATGCATTGGTGGTAGATCAAACTTCACATTTCAATGCCAAATTGGGGCCAGCAGATAAAACGAGCCCAACTTTGTTGTACTTCTCGAACCAACCTAATTTAAAGGTAGTAAGCGCTAAAGAAGCCAAAGCCTATACGGATGTAACTATGTTAAGAACTTCGGCATTGGTAAAAGTGGAGGGATTGGATAAACCCCTGTTAATTGATGTGATGCAAGCGCAATCTGCTAAAAATCATCAATACGATTTGCCATTTTGGTACAAAGGACAATTGGTAAACACTTCGTTTCCTGTTGCCGCAAAAGCGAATCAGTTAACCGCACTTGGAGATAAAAATGGCTATCAGCACATTTGGTTAAATGCTAGCAATAAATTAGAAAACAAAGCTGGAATGGTAGGCTTATTGAACAAAAATCGTTTCTATACTACTCACTTTGTTTCTGATAACCCGCTAGAAGTGAAGTTGCTTTCTATCGGTGCTAATGATCCAGAAATGAATTTGGTAGACGGTAAGGCCTTTATGTTATCAAGCAGCGGTCAAAACCAAACTTTTGTAAGCATTACAGAAACGCATGGTGGTACAGATCCTATTAATGAAACCGTTTCATCGGCCTTGCCATCAGTTAGCGAGCTGAAGTTGATTAAATCAGACGCACAGCAAACCATTATTAGCTTTAAAGTTAATGACAAGACTTACACCTATCAAATCAACTATACAGAACAACAGAATTATATATCGTTAAGATAAAGGAATAAAGAACAAAGAGTAAAGACCATTAATAGGTACCTCTCTAAGAGATGTCAAAGGCAAAGAGGGGCTAACCAATTTAACAAAACATCCAAAAAACAAAAAAACTAGAAAATGCAAAGCGAATTATTTCAAATAGAGACAGAAACGACCTGGGAAGATTTAGGCAACGGTGTACAACGTAAAATCTACGGTTATGATGATAAAATCATGTTGGTGAAAGCCAAATTCGAGGCAGGAGCGATTGGTCCATTGCACGAGCATTATCACGTACAGGTAACCTATGTGGAAAGCGGTGTTTTTGAAATGACCATTGGCGATGAGAAAAAAATCATCAGAAAAGGTGATGGTTATTATGTGCCACCTCACGCGGTTCATGGTTGTGTATGTGTTGAACCAGGGGTTTTAATTGATGTTTTCGCTCCTCATAGAGAAGATTTTATTAAGTAATATAAGTTGTAATTAAACACCCCGCCCGTTGGGCACCCCTCTGGAAGAGGGGAAAGTTGAATGTAATTCCCCTCTTCCAGAGGGGTCGTCGCAGACCGGGGTGTTTAGTTCACTATAGCTTGACTCATTAAAAACTAAATAAATGAAAAAATTATTCATCAGCTGTTTACTATTGGTAGCAGCAACTTTTACACAAGCACAAGAAACTACCGAGGTTAAAAAAGTAACCTATCCAACAGGTTTTTCTGAGCAGTTAAATGTGGTTTATGCCAAAGTTGGCGATTGGGAAGGTAAAATGGATTTGTACTTACCACCAGCAGACAAGGGACCAACGCCTATTGTCATCAATATCCATGGTGGTGGTTTTAACAAAGGAAATAAAGAGTCGCAAACTGGCTTTAACAGCTTCTTTAAAAACGGTTATGCAGTGGCTAACATTGCTTATCGTTTGGTGCAGGTAGCACCGGCTCCTGCTGCAGTAGAGGACACTCGTTGTGCTTTGATTTATTTGATCAAAAATGCCAAAGCGTTAAACATCGATCCTAATAGAATTGTGATCATGGGTGGTTCGGCAGGTGGTCATTTAGCATTAATGGGTGGTTTATTAGGTAACGATACCAAATTTGATGGTAACTGTCCGGGGGTAAAAGATGTGAAAGTAGCCGCTATTATTGATAAATATGGCATTACCCATGTGGGTAACTGGCCTAGTAGCTCGGCAAAAAAATGGTTAGGCGATAAAGCCAATGACCAAGCTTTCGTTCAATCGGTTTCTCCTTTATATCAAGTAAAGAAAAACAGTCCACCTGTATTTATTGTACACGGTGATGCCGATCCAGTGGTGCCTTATCAACAATCTGTAGACTTGAAAAAGAAGCTAGATGAATTCGGCATTAAGAACAAATTCATCACTGTTGAAGGTGGTGAACATGGAAAATTTCCTTCTGAGAAAAATTCGGAAGTAAACAAAGCAATCATTGATTTCTTAAAAGAATTAGGTATTCACAAATAGCAATAAGAAAGCTTCGCAAGTTCGTAGTGACTCCCCTTTGCTCGTCTTCGCGAGGAAGAATGACGAAGCAATCTTATCACGAATAAGTAAGAATTTATAGCATCAATGCAAAAGATCTTCAATATATATTTGGTTATGGCCGCTATTGCTATCTCAACTTGTGTAAGTGGGGTGGGGTATGCAATACGGCCTTTTTTTCGAACAATATCTAAACCAATTATTGTAGAAAATAGCGGCCAACTTAAACGAGCATTAGCTACTGCAAAACCTGGAGATTCCATCATTTTAAGAGATGGGGTTTATGAAGGGAAGTTCGTGATTGAAGCCTCGGCTAGTGGGACGTTAAAACAACCTATTGTGCTAACAGGAAGTAGGAATGCTATCCTTGATGCTGGGAATAACCAAACAGGTTACATTTTGCATCTCAAAGCTAGCTATTGGAAGCTGAAAGGATTTACACTGCAAAACGGCTTGAAAGGTATTGTAACTGATGGTGCAAATTATAACGTCATTGATGGTGTTTTGGTAACGCAATTAGGCGAAGAGGGCATACACTTTCGAGCTTTCAGTAAACATAACATCGTTAAAAATTCGGAAATCACCCATACAGGAAAGAAAAGTCCAGGTTATGGCGAAGCCATTTACATTGGTTCGGCCTACAGCAATTGGGCCAAGCACAGTGATGGAAAGCCAGATCAGTGCGATTCGAACCAAGTGTTGAACAATAAATTGGGACCTTATGTAGCGGCCGAATGTATCGATGTTAAAGAAGGTACTACAGGGGGTATTATCAGAGGAAACACTTTCGAAGCGCAAGGAATTACGGGAGCTAACAGTGCAGATAGCTGGATTGACGTAAAAGGCAACCACTATTTGATTGAGGGAAATACAGGGTATAATACTCAGCCTTCGGTGTTGTTGGACGGCTATCAGGTCAATTGTGCTTATGAAGGTTGGGGTTCTTACAACAAGTTTAAAGGAAATATCAGCCATTTAAATACCGATGGTTATGGGATTAACGTCCGTTTAAAAAGTGCCAAAGGAGAAGCGGTAGGGAATGAAGTTTATGCAGATAACAAAGTAATTAATGCTAAAGGCATTACAAATATTCAACTGACTAACAAATAAAAGATACGCCAGAGCCACAAATATTCAAGGCGATCGAAAACTAAAAAAGAAACAGATGAAAGTAAAAGGATTAAGATGGTGGATTATCTCGCTAATTGCTTTGGCAACGGTAATCAACTATATCGATAGAAGCGCGATTAACATTCTTTGGCCTTATATCTATAAAGAATTTGGCATTGCCGATGTAGATAACAAAAGTGCATTAGCGCTAATCACTACTTTCTTTATGATTGCTTATGCTTTAGGCCAAACCTTTACAGGTAAAATGATGGATGCCATCGGTACTCGTATGGGGATGACGTTGTCCATCTTGGGATGGAGCATTTCCATTGCATTGCATGCCTTTGCCAAATCGTTGCTTTCCTTCAACATCTTTAGGTTTATGCTTGGGTTTAGCGAAGCAGGTAACTGGCCAGGAGCTACCAAAAATAATGCAGAATGGTTCCCCGCTAGAGAAAGAGGCATTGCGCAAGGGATTTTTGGTGCAGGAGCATCATTAGGTTCGGTAGTTGCCGCACCAATAATTGCCATTTTATATGTGATTTTCGGTTGGAAAATGACCTTCGTGTTAATTGCAGTATTAGGCTTAATTTGGATTATCCCTTGGGTTTACGTAAACAAAGCTACTCCTGATAAACACCCTTGGATTACCGAAGAAGAACGTAATTATATTTTGGCAAAGCCAGAAGTTAAGGATACCGTAGAAGTGGAAGAAGCACCAGTACTCACTTGGAAAGAACTTCTAAAATTCAGAAATACTTGGGGAATCATCACAGGTAGGTTTTTTATCGACCCAGTTTGGTGGTTATTCGTAACCTGGTTGCCAACCTTCCTTAAAGAGCAATTCATGTTCGATATCAAGCAAATTGGTGCTTTTACCTGGGTGCCTTACCTATTCGCTGCGATTGGAAGTTTAGTAGGTGGTTACCATGCATCTGCTCAAATTAAAAAAGGCATTGAACCTCAAAAAGCACGTAAAAATGCCATTGCGGTAGGTAGTGTCATTATGTTGGCTTCCTTGGTGGTTATCGTTTACCAGTTGGGTAGCTTAAAAGACACTCCAACTTTAGCGATGATATTGATTGGATTTACGCTTTTTGGCTTCCAGTATTTGATTGGTAACATTCAAACGCTTCCTAGCGATTATTTCAACGGTAAAAATGTAGGAACAGTAGCAGGCATGGGCGGTACGGCTGCGGTAGCAGGTACTTTGTTAACTACTTGGGCAGTTCCCGTAATTACCCAAACCAGCTATGTGTCGTTCTTCGTGCTGGCGGCAGTGTTAGTGCCAGTTTCATGGTTATGTATTAAATATATTTCATCAAAAAAATAAAGAATTAAATAATAATAGTATGCGTTTAAAAAACAAAGTTGCGATAGTTTCTGGAGGCTCTAGAGACATAGGTAGAGCAGTTTCTTTGCAGTTGGCAAAGGAAGGAGCCAAAGTGGTGGTAAATTACTTTGACAATAAAGATTTGGCCGAAGAAACCTTGAAAATGATACAAGATTTAGGCGGCGAAGCCATTATTGTACAGGCTGATATGACCAAAGCTGCTGAGGTAGATACTTTAGTAGCTGAAGCTAAAAAAGCTTTTGGCGAGGAAATCAATGTTTTGGTAAACGTAGTTGGCGGCTTAGTTGCACGTAAATCAACCGCAGAAATGGACGAAAATTTCTGGGATTTTGTAATGAACGTGAACTTGAAATCTGTTTTCTTAGCAGTTAAAGCGGTTTCTCCTTTCATGCCAGCAGGTTCTTCTATTGTAAACTTCTCTTCGTTAGCGGCTAGAGATGGTGGTGGTCCAGGTGCAAGTGCTTATGCTACTTCAAAAGGTGCTGTAATGACTTATACTAGAGCTTTGGCAAAAGAGTTTGGTCCTAAAAATATCCGTGTAAATGCTTTGGCACCAGGAATGATTGCTACTACGTTCCACGATACTTTCAGCAAGCCTGAAGTAAGAACCAATGTAGCTAATGCTACGGCTTTGAAAAGAGAAGGTGATGCACAAGAAGTAGCGGAGTTGGTCGCTTACCTTGCTTCTGATGATTCAAGCTTCCTAACAGGAAACAATATTGATATCAACGGTGGTTTAGCATTTTCATAATTGAAAAAATACACCGTTTTTATTTAAGGTTTTCCATAAATTTAAATACTCCAAAAAGGGATGGAGATTGGTTTTCAAACACCATCCCTTTTTTAAAACTAAAATAAACCAAACAAACTAAAACACTTATAACCTGCTAGAACCAACAAAGAGCAGGAATAAGTAAAGACTTATCAATCAAAATTCCCTTCGCTCTGAGGAAAAAGCCAATCGGCTAAAAAAACTTTTCCTAGTATTTTTTTTGAATATAAATAATAATGATATATTTGGTAAACCAATTTTTGGTAAACCAATTTTAAGACGTCAATTTTAAAAGATTGCCGCAAACTAACCATATATAAAACCTGATTTGCTATGACATTAAAAAATCGCGTTGGCGGCGTCATTTTTTTGCTGTTGTGTTTAATATCCTTCGGGCTAAGTGCACAAACCGTAAAAATTAAAGGCGTTGTTAAATCTGAAGACGGACAGGGTATTCCTGGCGTATCGGTGACCATTAAGGATACCAATAAAGGGGTTTCTACCAATGAAAAGGGAGAATACGAAATTTCCGTTCAGAAAGGCAAAATCCTCGAATTCAAATCGCTCGGCTATAAAATACATTTACAAGGTGTAGCAAACAGTACCACCATTAACGTCACTTTAGCGGAGGACGTAAACTCCATGAATGAAGTATTGGTAGTAGGTTACGGTACGCAAAAAAAATCGACCATCAGTTCGGCAGTAAGTAAGCTCGAAAATAAAAATTTGGACGAAATTCCAACTTCGAGGTTAGATAATGCTTTGATTGGTAAAATTGCAGGTTTAACCGTACAAAATAATAGCTCTGAAGCAGGTTCAGACCCAACATTGAGGATTAGAGGTGCCAGTTCTATTAACGCCAACGCCGACCCTCTGGTAGTCGTAGACGGTCATCCCATTGCAGATGGTTTAGCTTTCATCAACCCTTACGATGTGGAATCTATTGAGGTGTTGAAAGATGCAGCTTCATCGGCTATTTATGGTTCAAGAGGTGCAAATGGGGTTATTTTGGTGACCACCAAAAAAGGGGTAGCTGATAAGCCTAAGTTCTCCGTAAAATCATACTATGGTTTAAAAGAAGCTTATAAAGTATACCCAATTTTATCAACTACAGAATATACTAAATTGTTATTTGCAGAAGCAGCATTGAGGGAAAATGACCCTAGTGTACCCGCTAATGCAAAAAACATCATCAATAATAATGAGCGTGCAGCCTACATTATCGAGAACCAAATTAGCGGTTCACCTACTGATTGGCAGCAAGAATCACTTAGAAATGCAGGAATTTATAACCTACAGTTAAATGTAGCTGGAGGTAAAAAGGATTTGAGATATTACGTTTCAGGCAACATGCAACAAGACCAAGGCGTAATGAAAGATAGCGAGAACAACAGGGGCAACATCCGTGTGAAATTGGATGTAAACCTTTCTCCGAAATTGATGTTAAACGTAAATATCAATCCAACGTATACCAAAATTCAACGTCCTGCAGAAAACTTTACTAATTATTACCGTTTCCCATCTTTTTTACCTGTTTATCACTCGGCATTTACTGCAGCATTTGTGAACCAAAATTCGCAATGGGCTAACCTAAGGGCTGGCGATTGGGCTCAAGCTCGTCACTTTACCAATCTTACTTACGCAGGTACGATGCCTGATGGTTCTTTTTGGCAAAGTACAGGAACAGTTTCTCCTTTTTCGTCAACCAATAATACGCCATTGTCGCATGCCGAAAGAGAAGACCGTTTGTCTGAAAGCTATCGTTTCCAAGGTGGAACAGATTTGACCTATAATCCAAGCAAAAGTCTTTCATTTAAAACCTCTTTAGGTGCTTATTATTTGTCGAGAGAAGATAAAACCTTAATCAGAAGCGAAGCTCGTAAAGATGGTGATGTGAACATGGCTACCATTACAAATGGGACTACCATCGATATTTTGTGGGAAAATACCATGAACTATACCAAAAGCTTTGGCAACCATAACTTTAAAGGATTGTTAGGTTTTACTGTACAAAGTAATAAGGTAAAAGGTACAGAACAAACGGGTTACAATTTCCCGTCTGATGATTTTACTACGCTTAACCAAGCCGCTTATTTTGACCAAGCACCTAATATTCCGGTGAACGTAAAAACAGGCTTGATTTCTTATTTGGGTCGTGTAAATTACGATTATCAAGGAAAATACATTGCTACAGCAAGTTTGCGTACTGATGAGAGTTCTATTTTTGGTCCAGGTAACAGAAGAGGATGGTTCCCAGCATTTTCAGCAGGTTGGAACATTGCCAGTGAGTCTTTCATGAAAGGCAGTAAAAAATGGTTAGAAAATTTAAAATTAAGGGCTAGTTATGGTGAAACAGGTAATAACCGAATTACACCATTCTCTTATTTGGATTTGCTGTTCAGGTCTAACTATGTATTTGGAGAAGGTACTGGTCAATTAGCAGCAGGTCAATCGCCTAATAACGTAGTAACCTTTGGTAGAGATATTACTTGGGAAACTACAAGGTCAACCAATATTGGTTTAGATGTAGGTTTATTTAGAAACAAATTGCAGTTAAGCTTGGAGTTCTATCACTCGATTACCAATAACTTATTGTTGCAACAATCACAGCAAGCCATTACAGGTTCGTCTTCTTTCTGGACCAATAACGGAAAAATCAGAAACCAAGGTTTTGAAGTGGAGCTAACCTCTAACAATATCGGAACCAAAAACTTCAACTGGACTACTTCCGTTAACATTTCGGCCAACAGAAACAAACTATTAAAACTAGGTGGCGATGAACCTTATTTATTCAACTATGGTGAACGTAGCGAAATTTATGCTTCTATCGTAGGCCAACCTTACGTACAGTTCTACGGTTATAAAACTGATGGTGTTTGGAAGTCGCAAGATGAAGCCAATGCGGCGGTAGCCTCAGGACAAACTTCTGTTTTACAAGGTTATTTTGCTGCTGGCGGTGTGAAGTTAAAAGACATTAATGGTGATAATAAAATTGATTTGAACGACAGGGTAATCATGGGTTCACCATTCCCTGACTTTACTTGGGGTATCACCAATACCTTCAGATATAAAAAATTCGATTTGAATATCTTAATGCAAGGTTCACAAGGTGGTCAATTGATTAATGGTGACTTGTATTACAACGAATCAAAGAGACAGAACGAAAACTACATTAAAAATAGATGGGTAAGTCCAGCCAATCCAGGTGATGGAAAAACACCTTATTTCACCAATGGTATTGCAGCAGATTTACTATTAACAGACTATGGTGTAGAAAGTGCTTCTTACGCTTATTTAAGAAACGTTATTGTAGGTTATACCTTGCCAGCAGCTACAGCTAAAAAACTTAAGGTAAGTAGCCTAAGATTGTATGCTTCGGTAGATAATGTATTTTTCATTACGGGAAGTTCATATAGGGGAATTAACCCAGAAGCTAGGGTAACATCTGCTTCTTACGCTTCTCCAGTAATTGTGGGTTATCAAAGGGGAGGTTTCCCAGTAAACCGTACCTATACATTTGGCCTTGATTTTAACTTCTAATACCTACACATCATGAAACAAATCAGAAAAATATCAGCTCGCTTCATTATTGTGGTATCATTGGTATCGGCCGTTACCTCATGTAAAAAGGTGGTCGATGTAGACCCAATCTCCAATGAATCAGTTGACAACTATTATAAAAACTATAAAGAAGTTAGTGTTGCCCTATCGGGATGTTACAACGGCATGCAAGAGCCTTTGATTAACGAGTGGCAGTTTACGGAGTTGAGGTGCGATAATGCTCGTCAACGTTCGGTGAACAGTACCACTAACGTTAATATGGAGCTTAATGTGCTCAATTTATATACCGCAGGGCCATCGCATCAGCAAGTTTATAACTACTGGTTGGCCATGTACAAAAACATCCGTAATGTTAATTATGTACTAAGAAGTTTAGGCGTAACTTATCAAAACGGTCAGTTGGTATTTGGTACGCCAACCGCTACGGTTACGGAAGCCCAACGTGATGAATTGGCGGGTCAAGCTTTGTTTATTAGAGCTTATCACTATTTCAACCTAGTGCGTTTATATGGCGGTGTATTTATTGTGACCGAGCCATTAGAAGCGGCACAAGCTAGAAAAGTTAATCGTTCATCAGTAAATGACTGCTATAATTTAATTGTTAAAGATTTAGAAGCTGCAGTCGCAAAATCTAGTGTAAAGCCTTATAATCAAATTACTTCTACAGATTTAGGAAGAGCAAATTCATGGTCGGCTAAGGCGCTTTTGGCCAAAGTATATTTAACATTGCCAGTGCCTCGTGCAGCAGATGCTTTAACTTTACTGAATGATGTAATTACCAATAGTGGTTATGGCTTAGAAAGTAGCTTTGCTCGCGTATTTGCCATCAATAACGAGATGAACAAGGAGATTTTGTTTGCGGTGAGATACAAAGCAGGATTGGTTGGTTTGGGTAATCCAATGGCCAATATGTTTGCACCAGCAAGTAGTGGCGATGCCGTAATTAATGGCGATGGAAGCGGATTTAACTATCCAACAACCAGTATCAATACAGCATTTACAACCAGTGCTACTAGTTTTTCAGATGCACGTAAAGATGTGACCATTGCTACTTATTCAAACAGTACCACGCCACTTTATGTAAACAAATTCTTTTCAAAAGTATTAGTGGCTGGCGACGCAGAAAATGACTTTACCGTACTACGTTTTTCTGATGTGCTGCTAATGAAAGCCGAAGCTCAAGGTTATGACGGTGCTTCAGGAAGTTCAGTTGGGTTAATTAACCAAGTGAGAGAAAGAGCAGGAGCAGGAAACTACACCACAGGAAACTTTACTTCAGCATTTTATAAATATCCAGCTTCGGGTACTGGTTCAATTGCCAGCGCAACCGATTTCCAAACTGCCATATTGAAAGAAAGACGTTTAGAATTTGCATTTGAAAATCAACGTTTGTTTGATTTGATGCGCTTTGGACAAGCAGTAACTAATATGCAGAACCATTACGCTACAGAATACAGTGCGTATTACAGCAGATTTAGTCCAACTATTCCATTGGCCACTTTGCAAGCGAATATTAATAATGATAAACTGTTATTGCCTATTCCACAAAGAGAAATAGATACCAATACCGATATTAAAATTCCTCAAAATCCAGGTTATTAAGCAATAAAGGTTTAAAAGATTTAACCATTAAGGAATTAAGAAAATTAAGACCACATGATACAAAACTTAATGTCCCTTAACTCCTTAATGTTTCAAAACTAAAATGTTCTAAGGTGTCTTAGGTGGTAAAAAAAAGAGAATAAGGAACAAAGAGCAAGGAACAAAGATTAAAGCAACCAAAAACGACTAAAATGTTCTAAGGTGTCTTAGCTGGTTAAAAAAAGAGAATAAAGAACAAATAGGTAGTTAAAAAGAACTAAACATTAAGGAATTAAGAAAAATAAGACCGCATGATACAAAACTTAATGTCCCTTAACTCCTTAATGTTTCAACAACTAAAATGCTCTAAGGTGTCTTAGATGGTAAAAAAAATAAACATTAAGACGTTAGTGTGAAATGCTCTAAGATGTCTTTAAAAAAACGATATTAAAATTAAACAAATGAAGAAAATCCTAAACCCATTATTGTACTGCTGTTTAGCACTAGCAATAATAGCTGGCTGTAAAAAAGATGATTTTTCTGACGTTGGCGAAGGTACGGTAACTGCCCAAGATTATATCTTTAACAGAGCAACCAAAACATTTGATTTAGGTAACGAGTTAAAGAGCAGTATTTCTGCAGCTGAGGGAGTAAAATTTGTGTACTGCTATTTGGTACGTACCACTGGAACCGATTCGTTAATTCACGTAACGGATAATAAAGGAGCCATTACCCCAACTTATGAACTTTCTATCCCAATCACTGCTTTCCCAGTAAACAACATGAGCAAAGTGAAAGGGGTGAAGATCATGGTGAAACAAGGAAATAACAGCTCACTGGAAGGCTTCGTTAACATTAAATATTTTGACCCAGCTTTACCACAGTTCAGTGCTTTTCCAGCTTCCATCACTGCAGACCTTAGTGGCGGTGCCACGGCAATTGCAGGTAATATCCAATCGGAATATGGAATAAAAAAGGTAGACATTTACGATGATTACCAGTTGGAAAATACCTACGTTTTGGTAAGCAGTATAACCAATACCAATAATGCTAAGCAATATGCCTTAAACTATGCTTATACCTATCGTAAGGCAGCGCAGCACATTAAAATTGTAGCTACTGATATTTACAACCAAACCAATGAACTGATTGTAAATATGCCAGTGGACGTGTCTATCTTCAAGCCTAAATTTGTAGGTTTTGCGGCGAACATCACTCCAGTAGTAGGCGGAACAACGCCAGTTGGCGGACAAATCACCTCTATCACAGGATTGAAAAAAGTAGAACTTTACGATGATAGAAATGGAAGCTATGCGTTGTTGTCTACCAAAACCTTGACAGGACAAACCAATTATAGCTATACCGAAAATTATCAATTCAAAAAACGTGCTGAGCATATCAAAATCATTGCTGTAGATAATGATGATTTACAAACAGAGTTGATTATTCCGTTAAACTATACCTATCAAAGTGTGCTTTACAGAGATGTAGAGATGAACGCACAAACATTAGGTACCAAAACAGGGTTCCTGAAAAACGGTAATACCATTGGAAACTGCGAATTGAATGCTAATGAAGCTAATATGTATTTGATATTTGGTGCACAAAGTACAGGTCCAGTATTGTTTAACCCAGCAACAGCAGCGACAGGTTCAATTGCTTCAAACTTAAGATGTAACAACGTAGGTTGGAGTCCAACCAATACTTCTGTCATTCATGATACCAAATTTAGGGTGCTTATTGATGGAGCAAGTACAGGCCAGTCAGCCATCTACGATTTGTTAGAAAGTGGAGATTTAGATGATTTGAGCAATACCTTCTTTACTGCAAACAGCATTTCAAATCCAACCTCTAACAACCCAAGGTATGACGCTACTGCGGCAGCAACAACTTCAGTTTTCAATACAACTACTGCGAGGATAATCTTCATTAAAATTACCGACCCTAGCACCTCATTAGTTAAAAATGCAATTATCCATGTAAAAGATGCTGCCTTTGCTAATCCAATAGGTAACTCAACAATAAAATTCGATATCTATATTCAGAAATAAAGGCTTTTTGGTTTATATGTAAAAAATGATTTGTCGTTTCAGTCGGAACCTCCGATTGGGACGGCAACATTTTAATCAAAAGTTGCAGTTATAGAAATAAACAATCATCAAATCCCATCTTTAAATCTGCGGTTGAATCAGCGAAATCCGCGGGGAAAATAACCAACTAACCAACTAAAAATCTGCGATAATCAGCCATAAAACCAACCAACTAAACCACCATTCATGACAAAGTTCTCTATTTCTTTTTTAGCTCTTTTTCTAATTGCTTCGTTCACAAAAGCAGCCGATGTTTTGGTAAGTACCCCACAAGAATTAAAATCAGCGGTAGCCAAAGCAAAACCTGGTGATGTAATTCTGCTTAAAAATAAAGTGTGGACCGATGTGCAACTGGTGGTTTCAGGTAAAGGCACTAAAGAAAAGCCAATTTGGGTAAAACCAGAGAACGGTGATAAAGTACAGATTTCAGGAAAGTCTAACCTTAAAATTGGTGGCGAATTTGTTATCATCAAAGGTTTTCATTTCAAAGGTGGCTACAGCCCTAAAGACCATGTGATTACTTTTAGGGTAGATAATGATAATTTAGCCAACAACTGTCGAATCACACAATTTGCAATCGAAGACTTTAGTCAGCCAGAACGATTCAAAGGTGATTCATGGGTGACCTTATGGGGAAAAAATAACCGTGTTGACCATTGCACTTTTACCAATAAGCTTAACGCAGGACCAGTAATTATAGCCGAGCTGAACGATGAACGTAGCCAACAGAACTATCACAGCATCGACTCCAATTATTTCAACGGACGTCAACGTTTTGGTTCTAACGGAGGTGAAACGATTCGTATTGGAGTGTCTAGATACTCACTTACTGCATCCAGAACGCAAATTGTACATAACCTATTTGAAAGATGTAATGGAGAGGTTGAAATTGTGTCCATCAAGTCGGGAGAGAACAATATTAGCTTCAATACTTTTGTGGAATGTGAAGGAAGTTTGGTATTAAGACATGGTTCTAAAAATATAGTGCAAGGCAATCTTTTCTTAGGAAATAACAAGCCTTTCACTGGTGGGGTAAGGGTCATTAATCCAGGGCATCAAGTTTTTGATAACGTATTTAAAGATTTAAAAGGTACGGCATTTCGTTCACCGTTAGCAGTCATGAATGGTGTTCCAAATTCACTTATCAATCGTTATTACCAAGTAGTTGATGCAAAAATTGAACGAAATACTTTCATCAATTGTGAACCGTCGTTATTTGGAACTGGTAAAGATTCCGAGCGTACTTTATCTCCCGAAAAAGTGATTTTCTCTAAAAATTTACTAGTTCAGCCAGTTAAAGCACTTTATGTAGACGAAAATAAAGATGGTGGTATTGCCATTAAAGACAATGCTTTGCAAGGCGATTTACCAGTGCAAGAAGGTTTTGTAAATAAAAAAACAACCAATGTGACCATCAACGGTATTGCATTCCCTTACTTGGCTGATTATGGTGCGCCTTTAAAGAAAATGAAGTTTATACAAAAGAAAGATGTAGGCGCATCTTGGTATCAACAAGAAGTAAAGACAATCAATACACAACCTAAAATTGTAAAAATTGGCGCTAAAGAAAGTAAGAGTATCCAACAGGCAATTGCCAAACTAAGCGATGGTGATATTATAGAGTTAACCGATACAGGTTTTTATAATGTTGACGATGAAATTGTGGTGGGCAAATCGATTACCATTAGAGCAGCGGCAGAATTAAAGAATAAACCTGTTTTAGTGAATGGTAGCAGCAAAACTTTACCAGCTTTTATTACCATTGATAATGGCGCAACGGTGAAAGTAAGTGGTATTGCTTTTAAAGGAGCTTACGGTAGTGGTGGTGATGTACGTTGTGGGATTCGTTCTACCGAAATGCCAATGAACAAACCATACAAAGCTTTTATCGACAGATGTGAGTTTTACGATTACAACGAAGGTTCCTTTGCAGGCTTTAAAGGAAGTAAATCAACCTTGGCAGATAGTTTGGTCATTACCAATTCATTGTTCAGGAATATTTCGGGAACAGGAATCAATTTGGCGGAAGAAAGAGACGATAAAGGTATTTATGGAGCGGAATATACAGTAGTGAAGAACTGTGTATTTACCAATATTTTAGGGAGTGCCATCAATGTGTATCGCGGCGGAAACGATGAGAGTACCTTGGGGCCATTTGTAACTATTGAGAACTGCACCATTAACGAGGTGGATAACAGGGAGCAGGGTTCTGCGCTTCGCTTACTGGGAGCTCAGTACGCAAGATTATTGAATTGTAATTTCGTGAATAGCGGTCAAGGAGGTAGGTCTGTGGAGTTTAGGGAATTCCGTTGGGATGATATTTTGGTAGATAATTGCAATTTCTATCAATCTGGGAAAGTAGATACATATTATAACAAGGCATTTGGAAAGCATATTTTCGACCTCAAGCCTGAATTTATCAATATCAAAGATTTCAATTTTAATTTAAAGGATGGGTCGGCGCTTTTGTCAAAAGCCGCTGGCGGTGTGGGTGCAAGTTTATAGGTGAAACCTTAAATAATGCCATACAATGAAAAAATATGCTTTAATAACCTTATTCATCGCGATAGTTTTTTCGTGCAAAAAAGAAGTTGCGGTAGAAGAAAAAGACCAAAAAATTGTAGTTGAAGTACAGAAAGAAGCTCAGGCAGAATCAACTGCTACGGTGGTGAATGTAACGCCGTCAACAGTGCTTGATGCGGCATTTTGGTCAAGCATACAAACCATGCTGCAAACAAATCATGTAGATGTAGTTTTTGCCGACGGCACTTATAACATTACTTCTACCATTACTTTGTCGAACATTGGAAGTGCTACCAAAAGGCTTCAATTAAAAGCAAATACTGTTGGTGCAGCGGTGCTCACAGGTTCTATTGCTAAGCTGATGTCACTAAACAATTGCCAAAACATCTTAATTCATAGATTGAAGTTTACAGGTGCCGTATCAGAATATGCTTTGGTGATTCAACGTAGTCCAAATATTACGGTGGCTTATTGCCGTTTTGAGAATATGCCTAATCTGTATTATGGAGCCGTTGGAGCACATTATCCAACTTCAAATAATATCATCATCAGACAAAACCAATTTTCTAACATTGGAGTAGGCTCAACGGCACATATGATTTATGGTGCTTTTGGCGTTAAACGATTGAAAATTCTGGAAAATACCTTTACAGATTGCTCAGGTTCATTCATTAGATTTAGAGGTGATAATTCTACTCATGGTGTAGTTTATGGCAATACTTTTAATTCAACAGGTACATATATGGTAAATGGGGCAGGTGTAAATCCAATTTTTGTAGAAGTGCCCGTTTTTAATGATGTAAATCCTGGAGATGAAACCTTTGGAACCAGTTTTATGGTGACGAAAAATAATTTTAATTATGCCACGGTAGGGAACCAAACCACAAGATTTGCTTTGGCTTTTCACCACAGTGGTTTTAATCCAACTGGTCGCACGCATTTAATAAGTGTTGCCGATGCTACTACTTTGGGAAATGGAACTGTTGCCGAAAAAAGAGCCATCATGTCTAGCAAATTGGGCTTGGATGGTACTAAGATTTTATACGGTGGAAATAATAACGTGAACCTATCTACACATGTGGTTTACAGATGTTGGGAAGCTTACGGCGCTACTGCACCTTGGACTGGTGTGGTGAGCATTAGTTCGGCGGTGAGCTCAACAGGTTTAGCAAATACTTACGATGAAGCGCTCGTTTTTTACGATAATTTATATTAATTAATATTTAAAATGAAATTGAATTTTTATGCTGGTTTAGTACTGTTATGCGGTCTTCATTACAGCAGTTGCGCAAAAGCGGTTGAAGCAGACTCGGTTGTTAAAAAAATAGAAGAACAAGCAGCTACTAGCGAGAAAACATATACCATTAGCAGCGCAGCAGAACTCGATGCGTTAAAGTTGATGCCAGGCGATAAGGTCATCATGAAATCAGGAGAGTGGAAGAGCCAGTTCATTAATTTTAAAGGAAAGGGAACGGCAGAGAAACCAATTACACTTGTAGCGGAAGTTAAGGGGAGCGTTATCCTATCGGGCAATTCTAATCTTAAAATTGATGGCGAATGGTTAGTGGTAGATGGACTTTCCTTTAAAAATGGAGCATCTTTAAAAGATGATGTTGTGATTTTTACTAAAACCACTACTAACAGTCGTTTAACCAATACCAGTATCGAAAATTATAATCCTAGCGATAAAACCTTGGACTATAAATGGGTGTCTCTTTACGGTTATCATAACAGAGTTGACCATTGCTCTATTACAGGAAAAACACATCAGGGAACTACCTTGGTAGTATGGTTGGATGATAAGCCAAACTATCACCAAATAGACCATAATTACTTTGGCCCAAGACCAGAGTTGGGAGCAAATGGTGGCGAAACCATCCGTATAGGAACAAGTACCTATTCTATGAATGATTCTTATGCCACGGTGCAGAATAATATTTTTGATAAATGCGATGGTGAGGTAGAAATTATCTCTATCAAATCTGGCTTCAATAAAATTATGAACAACCTGTTTTATGAATGTGCAGGTACGGTGACTTTTAGACACGGGAACAATTCTGAAGTGAGTAATAACTACTTTATTGCCAATAATGTGACCAACAGTGGAGGAATACGTCTTATTGGTGAAAACCAAAAAGTGCATGGCAATTACCTGTATAAAGTGGCAGGAAGAACTTTACGTTCAGCAATTTCTGTAATGAATGCCTACGAAAAACCAGCACTAAATGAATATTGGCAGGTGAAGAATGCAGATATCCAAAACAATGTTATTGTGGGCGCTAGAGAAGCTTTCGTGCTAGGCTCGGGCAAAGATAATGACAGAACATTGGCTCCTGATGGAGTTAATATCAGCAATAACTATATCATCAATCCTGTAACTTTATTGGTTACCCAAGATGAGCCCAAGAACTTGAAAATGCAGAACAATCAGGTAGAAGGAGCTAGTATTGTTACAGGTTTTGTGAAAATGGGTAGTGATTTACAAATGTCGGATGGGGTTTGGCAAAAGAAAACCGAATTGAAGAAGCCTTTTTGGATAGAAACAGCTGTTGGCCCTGAATGGAAGAAAGATAATAGAAGCTTTATTTTTAAGTAATATCCTAGCCGTCATTTCGACCCTAGCGGAGAAATCTTTTGAGATGCAAAAAAGAACCATGAAGTGGTGATATTACTTTAAAAGGTTAGGCAGAGGGTTAATAACCCTGAAAGGGTGATATTTCTAACCTCCACGTCATTTCGATCCCGAATGTTCGGGAGAGAAATCTTTCGAGATGCAAAAAAGAACCACGAAGTGGTGATATTGTTCTAACAGGTTACGCAATGAGTAAATAACCCTGAAAGGGTGGCATATCTAACCTCCACGTCATTTCGACGATAGGAGACCACGAAGCAGCTACGAAGTAAATTGAAAATCAACGGAGTTAAATCTAGCAACTTGAAATTAAACCTGTCGAAAGGTTAGGATAAAAACATTAAAGGGAACTTTATGCTCTATTCAATAAATATAATGTCACCACTTCGTGGTTTATTGACTAACGTACTATTTCTAGAATAATATCAGTCCTTCGGACTTGCTGTCTTACAAATCCTTTAAATCAATCCGTTAAGCGTTACACACCCAACCACGAAGTGGTGATATTATTTTAAAAGGTTAGGCAATGGGTAAATAACCCTGAGAGGGTGACATATCTTCGTTAGTTGCTTAATTTTTCGTCGTTCCTCTCCGAATAGTCAGAGCAGGCTACTCGAAATGACGGAGTGTCTCGTACTATCTTCCACGTCATTTCGATCCCGAATGTTCGGGAGAGAAATCTTTCGAGATGCAAAAAGAACCGCGAAGTGGTGGTATTATTTTAGGTTAAGCAATGTGTAAATAACCCTGAGAGGGTGACATATCTTCGTTAGTTGCTTAATTTTTCGTCATTCCTCTCCGAATAGTCGGAGCAGGCCATTCGAAATGACGGAATGTTTTGTGCTATCTTCCTCCGTCATTTCGATCCCGAATGTTCGGGAGAGAAATCTTTCGAGATGCAAAAAGAACCACGAAGTGGTGGTATTATTTTAGGTTACGCAATGGGTAAATAACCCTGAAAGGGTGACATATCTTCGTTAGTTGCTTAATTTCTCGTCGTTCCTCTCCGAATAGTCGGAGCAAACCACTATAAATAACGGAAGACTACTTTTCAAATTACTTTAATAATTGCATTAAAACTGACGCATAGCCCCGACAGTAGTGGGTACGAGCTAGTAAGCATAGCTTGCCAAACGAGTAAAACGGATGGCGGGACTTCCCTTTAATTCCAATACAAAAACTGCGCTTCAAAAAATGAATGATATTAGTTTAAACCTGTCATATTTCCCTTAACACAAATTAACACCTAAGCCCTTGCATATATGTTTATTACTTTCGTATATTTACGATTATTTCGTAATTAACTGATGGAGAAACTAACACAGCAAGAGGAAGAAGCAATGCTAGCCATTTGGCAAGTAGGAGCGGGGTTTATTAAAGACTTTATGGATGCAATGCCAGAGCCAAAAACTCCATATACAACCTTGGCATCTACTGTCAAAAATTTGGAACGTAAAGGCTTCTTAAAAGGGGAACGCTATGCAAATGCTATCCGCTATAGTGCTAAAGTAAAAGAAGCTGACTATAAAAAGCGTTTTATGAACGGTTTCGTGAACGACTATTTTCAAAATTCCTATAAAGAACTGGTAGCTTTTTTTGCCAAAGACAAGAAAATTAGTGCTGCCGAGCTTAAAGAGATAATTGACCTGATTGAGAAACCAGAAAATCAATAGCGATGCCACATCTTTTCATCATCCTTTTAAAGATTAACTTGGTGCTGCTTTTATTTGCGGCAACCTATTATCTGGTGCTACGGAGGCTAACTTTTTACATGTTGAACCGTTGTTTTTTGGTGTTGGGGATTGTGTTTTCGACGGCTTATCCATTTATAGATTTAACGGAGTTTTTTCATGGACAAGAAATTAATAATAACGTAGTTACTTACTTGCCACAGCTTAACCAAAAAGCTTCTGAATTGGTGCCTACTGGCTTTTTTATCAATAACTGGCCGATATTAAGTGCACTTTTTTATCTAGGGGTATTATTGATGACCATAAGGTTGGCAATACAATTTATCTCTCTTTATAAAATACATCGCAAGTCTGAACCTGGTACGGTAGCCAATTACGACGTACGCTTGTTAAATGACAGTGTAGGGCCTTTCTCGTTTTGGCAAACGGTATATGTGAACCCAGCTTTGCATAGCGATAAAGAGTTGGATACAATTTTGGCCCATGAAATGGTTCACGTAAAACAATGGCACTCGCTAGATATTATTTTGGCTGAGCTGAGTGTGGTGTTTTATTGGTTTAATCCAGGAGTTTGGCTGATGAAAAAAGCGGTAAAGGAAAACCTAGAGTTTATTACCGACCAGAATATCCTTAAAAAAGGAATGGACCGAAAAGTTTACCAATATAGTTTGTTGGGTGTAGGACAATTAACTCCATCGGCTGCTATTGTGAACAATTTTAACCTTTCTGATTTAAAAAAACGTATCCAAATGATGAATGCCAAGCGTTCATCGAAGCTAACGCTAAGCAGGTATCTTTTTGCACTTCCAGTTTTATTAATGACCACTTTGGCATTTACCATCTCAAAAAAAGAGCTGAAACAACATTTACCAATACTTTCAAAAATGGTAACTATTGCCGAAGAAGAAGCATCAGCACCAGCTAAAGCGGTTTCGCATACGAAAGTTCCTCAACCAAAGCCTTTAGTTAAAAAGGAAGGATTGGAGAAGACAACAGCGGCAGACAGTATTTCTAAATTGGATGTTTTTGTGAGTAATATCCTTATTAAAAGAGACAGTACATCTAAAGGGCACCTTAATGTTGAGGATGTATTTGCGATGCTAAAGTCTAAATTCAACTTGCCTGAAAATGCTAAATTGATGCAGGGTAAAGGCAAAGTAACCAAAGAGGTGTTTTTTATGAAAAGGGATAGTGTTTCGGTGGATAAAATGCCTGCAATAAGAAATATATCCATTAGGTTTAAATCAGGTGAAAAAACGACCGAATTGCCACCTGTTGATGATAAAATTGTAATGGTGAGAGCATTCAGGTCAAAAGATACTGCAGGAGTTTCAGGTAAAGTAGATTATGTGGTTAATGGTAAAATATTACGTTCTGGTGAGTTGGGCAGTCTAAAAACCGATGAAATCCAGCATGTACAGGTGATTAAGGGCGATGGAGATAATACACCTCAAATACGTATAGAAACTAAAAAGAGAACCGAGCTTTAATCGGTTCTCTTTTTTTATAGAATGCCTTTTAACCTCAGGTGTTGTATAAGCATGATGGTCTTAGCATCTTTGATTTCGCCATCGTCAATCATTTTTAAAGCAGTTTCAAATTGAAATTCTAGCACTTCAATATGTTCCTCCTCATGTGCTAGGCCACCACCATCATGTATTTTCATAGACTTGTCATAAGCAGCAATAAAGAAATACAAAATCTCTGTAACGGAACCTGGCGACATATACGCTTCAAAAACTTTAGTGACTTTGTTAACCTGATAACCCGTTTCTTCTTCGGTTTCGCGTTTAATGCAGTCTTCAGCATTGTCTTCGTCAAGCAGACCCGCACAGGCTTCTATTAGCATTCCAGTTGGATTGCCGTTTAAGTAGGTAGGTAAACGAAACTGTTTGGTGAGCACTATGCTTTGCTGTTCTAAATTGTACAGTAATACCACAGCACCATTTCCTCGGTCGTAGGCTTCTCTGTTTTGTATTTGCTTGGTGCCGTCGTTCCGAGTAATTTCATAGGTCACTTTATTTAAAACGTACCAATTGTCACTTAAAACTTCGGTATCTAGGATTTTAATGTCGCTCATTTTCTTTGTTTTTGTATAGACGCTTTTTCTTTGATTTTGTAACTGTATATTTCTAAAAAAGAAAAGCGGAAGAGGTCATCCGCCTACTTCCGCTTTATTAGCTCTCGAATATATTAACTAACCTATCGAGATTTTATTGCGTTGTTGTTCATTTTGTTCGAACAACTTGTACAATTAGTAATTAAAAGTTGCTTTTACCATGGCCACTCTTCCTGGAATTTCATAAGTACCGACCGTTAAAGAGTTGGCAGAAACATTGATGGCTTCGAACCTTTTAACGTTGGCCAAATTGGTGATGCCAAATTCAAGGTCGGTTTTCAGTTTCAGTAGCTTATACCTCACATTGAAATCAGCAAATAGGTATTTTAAATCTGGCTGGCTCGACTGTTGGGTGAAGATGTGCTCCGCTGAGAAATTCAAGAATACCGATTTGAGCATCATTACGGTTAAGCCAGCTTGTTGTCTTAGCTGTTGGTAGTTGGTTGAAATGCCATTGTTAACTGTTTTGTTTTTGTTATTCGCAAAAGTACCATTGTAGCTAAAGTTGATGAATTTGGTAAGCTTTGCTTCAATACCAGCCTTGTAAGTGTAAGTATCGCTTTCAAAAGGCAACAATTCATTATTCTGTAATTGTTCGTACTGGTTATGACTATAACTAAAACCTGCATTTACAGTACTTCTTAGGGCAAATAGATATTTGCTTAAGCCACTGTTTAAGGATAAAGTTTTCATTTGGTTTTCCAAAGGAAGTACAATGCGCTGTTGGGTATTATTGGTTAAAGTATAAGCGGAAATGGTATTTAAATTGGTGGTGCTGTAAGATATACCAATATTTCCGAATAGCATTTGTATCGCTTTACGGAAATTAAATGCCCCAGAAACAGCGTGTGTAGCACTTTCTGATACAGGAGCATTATTGGCAAATAGCGAGCGATAATTGCGCAACACAGCACCATAATAAACGTCGTCAATAGTACCTAAGTTGTTTCTGTAGGCATAAGTAGCACTTACGTAATTTTCAGGGCTGGTTTGGTATTTGAAATATACCGATGGATTTACAAAAAAGCGTTGTAATTTTTTATCAGCAGCGTGGTTGGCATCGTCATAGTTGATAGTGTTATAACTTAAAGGCACACGAACGTTAGCCGTAATTTTATCCGTAGTGTATTCGTAGTTGTTTTCAATGTACGCTTTTGAACGGAACCAGTTTAAATCATTTAATGATCCTGCCATGGCCAATTCAATACGACCATCATTTTGAACTTTATTAAGATTGGTTTCTAGGTTTTGTTGTTGAAGTAAAAAGCCCGCTCTGTAAGTTTGTACAAAATTACCCTTTGGAAAGGCCATAGACACGGAATTGTTGGTGTACCACGTAGGCAGTTCCAAATATTGGTTTAGGCTGTTATAAGGCATGCCGTTGTTAAGAATGTCTTCGTTAAGCCCTGGTTTGATATTAAGCGTTTCTGGTTGCGAAGTGCGGCTAAGGCTTGAGGCAAGATGAAACATATTTCCCGATTTCAATTTTTTGCGATAAACCAAATCATTGGATAAGGTGAACATATCCTGACTAAGTGATTGGAATGCACCTACACCGTTAATAAATACATTAGAATTTGTACGATTAGGATTATATTCAACCAAAAGAGCATTATTAAAAAAGTAGCCATCTGTATTTCCGTTTAAAGTGAATTGACCTCTTAGTTTTTGAGGATTGATGAAATTGTCTTGGTTTTCCTGATAGCTGATTGTTTGACCAGCTAACCTCGTTTCAGAGGATTTGTTGTAAATCTGCTTGCGCTCGTCATATAAATAAGAAACGTTAGCCCTTAGTTGTAAATCATTGTTAAACTTGAAAAGGTTGTTAAGGTTGGCCTGTCCAGCTTTGTTAAATAAGGTTCTGCTTTGCGGCAGGGTAGGTACACCTGCTGCTCCTGCGGTAAGCAAATTGGAAGGTTTGCTGTTATCGGTAGTCGGTGGGTTAAATGAGGTGAGGTCAATTCCAGGGTCGATTCCAATGTTATTGCCCTTTAAGTTGTTCAGAAATTTCACTTTCTTGTTAAACATCATGGCATTTGCATTGGCATCAAACCTTTCGGGAGTGCCCAAACCAGCTTTAATATCGCCCATAACCTTTAATTTGGCTTCGTCCTTAATCACTAAGTTGAGGGCTACATCTTCACTAGTATTGTTTTTGCGAAGCATTTTTACGGGCTGGTCATTTTCAATCACCTGTACTTTGTCTACTGCACCATGAGGAATACTTTTGGTCCCTATACCATATTTATCTTCTAGTAAATTGTCACCGTCGATATATAAATTAGAGATGTTCTTGCCATTATAGCTGATTTTGCCATTTTCGGCTACTTCAATGCCTGGCATTTTTTTCAGCACATCGCCAATACTGCGGTCTTGTTTGTCCGAAAAATCAGAAGTTTTATAGTTCAGGGTGTCGCCGTTTGAACTTAGTTTTGGCCTATTTTTTACTTCGACCGTTTTCAGAGCGATTTCACTTTCGGCCAAAACCACTTGATAAGGCTTGTTTAAATCTGTAACCGCAATAGACTTTTTTTCAAATCCCAAAATACTAAGTTCTAAGGTAAGGTCTGTGCCTACTGGATCAACATTAATGGTAAAATCACCCTTCTCATTGGTACGGGAAAAAGCAACCGTATTTCCTTCCTTATCTTTTAAGCTAACCATTACTGAAGGAATTGGCTTGGTCTTTTCGTCTTTAACGTTGCCTTTTATTTGTTTTTGGGCAAAAGCAATTGAAGTGCCCATGCCTATTAAAGCAATGAGCAGAAACAGTACCTTTTTCATCTTTTGTGTGTTTAGGAAGTGGCCATCAAGAATGATGACCACCATAAATAGTTTGTTGGTTTGGGTTATTTCTTTTCGGGAAGTTCAATAGGGTTGTTGATGACCGTTTTTTTGCCACCACTTGGAGTTGATATTCTTGTGGTATTGGTAACTCCAAAGCTTCCGCCTGTATTTCTGCTGGCCAATTGTGCGTTAAGAAATCCTTGAGGGTCCTTGTCTCTAGCCTCTTTTAATTTGTCTAATTCTTTTTGAGTTGTTTTTATCGCATCGGCAGGTAGTTTAATCTCATTTCCTAAGTAAGAAGTGCTACTGTCCATGCCTGCAAATTTGATGACACCAGTACCGCCATTTGCCATGGCAATAGGTTGTTCGCTTTCTTTTGCAGCTGCGGTTTCGGTCACTTTATCAATACCCGCAAACTGAAATTTAACTTCGTTCCTTTCGTCGTGTGCTTCAACAATTAAGCCTGGTAAGCCATTCAATTTCCAAGGGCCAGATTGGAAAGGTAATTCTGGAGCAAACCAAGCAACCCAATTGCGGCCTTTGAAATAAGCTAATGCTTTTTGACATTTAACACCTGAAAAACTTGCCGTGTCTTTGGTTATTTTCCAGTTAATTTTGGGAGCAGTCTCTTCAATTAAATAGCTGGTAATGATTCTTTCTTTGGTGAAAAATTTGTTTTCGTTAACAAAGTAGAAGTAGTCAATAGGGGTAACAGGTTTATAGGCACTTCCACTAATGTTAATGTTGCCTGTTGTTCCCGCTTGATTTCTAATTTGTTCCTCAAGTTTCTTCTTCATTTCCTCATCCCTGTTGATTTTATCGTAGCTGGTATAAACAGAAGCATTTTTACCAATCACTAATAACATGTTTTCTGTGTAGAAGTTATCTCTTTGGGTAGTATCTCGCATATGAGAAAAAGTATATCTCACTCTGGCTAATGCTTTATCGGCACTTTGGGCAAAGGCGGTTGATGCGATAAACGAGGCAATAATGGTTGCTTTTAAAATTTTCATGTGTCTAGTAATTAAATTTTCGTAAATCTACGAAATAATCGTAGATTGAAAAATGATTTAACACTTTTTAACGAAGGAAAAGGCTTAAGGGAGTTCTATAGGGTTGTTGTAAATCTTAACCGCTGGCGTAGGCCTACCTCCAGGAGCTTGTTTAATCATTTGTGCAAAGCCCTCCAAGCCACTTCCTGCTAGCTGGGTTTTTGCAAAACCTGCGGGGTCTTCCGCTTGTGCCTTTTTCAGTTTCAGGAATTCTTCTTTAGTGGTTTTTATCGCCTTGTTAGGGATTTTGATTTCATTTGCCATTAAATCGAGATTAGGCATTTCACCGATGTAGGGCTCTTTACTAACATTCGGCTTTTTTTCTACAACTTCGAAACCTCCAAAAAGAAACTGTACTTCTTTTTTCGAATCATAGGCTTCTACAATAAGTCCTGGTAGCCCGTGTAATTTCCAAGGGCCGCTCTGGAAAGGCATATCAGGAGCAAACCAAGCAATCCAGTTTCTTCCTCTAAAAAAAGCAGTGGCTTTCTGGCATTTTACTCCCGAGAAACTGGTGGTATCAGTAGTGATTTTCCAGTCAATTTGGGGGATAGCTTCAGGAACAAAATAAACGTTAACTAGATATTCAGATTTAATGAGTTGGTTTTCGGCATGAAAGAAGTAATAATCTTCTGGAACAGTCATTCGCTTTCTGTTAGATTTAATATGTGCACCATTTAAAGTGCCGCCGTTATTTTTAATCTGCTCATTCACGTGCTGATAAAATTCCAATTGTTGTTTCATTTTTACATCACTGGTGTAGCGTGAGGAGTTTTTGCCAATCAGTAAAACCATGTCTTCTTGATATGGATTGCTGCGGTTATTGGTGTCCCTAACATGGATATAGCTGTATCTTGCCTTGGCTATTGCCCATTCTGATGTTTGTGCAAAAAGCAATGTAGTGGTACAAAAGCTAAATGCGAGTAAAATTAGACTTTTCATAATTACCTCTTTTTCGTGAATCTACGAAATATTCGTAATAAAGCAAATGCTTTATTTTCTTTTAACTAAAGTAGGAGAGAAGAATGTGATGAATTGAGGATAAATCAAGAGAGGCAAATAATAAATAAGGATAGTAGTTTAACTAAATATTTTTGCTAAGCTATTGTGTTTGAAAAAGAATTGTTCTATATTTGCACCTCGATTAAAAAAAATAAATAGAAATAAAATAATTATTTAACAATGTACGCAATAGTAAATATAGCAGGACAGCAATTTAAAGTTGTAAAAGACCAACACATCTTTGTACACCGCTTACAAGGAGATGAAGGCGCTAGTATTGAATTTGACAATGTATTGTTGGTTGACAATGGTGGTAAAATTTCTGTAGGAGCACCTGCAGTTAAAGGAGCTAAGGTTTCAGCTAAAATCGTGTCTCATTTAAAAGGTGATAAAGTAATCGTTTTCAAAAAGAAACGTAGAAAAGGTTACAAAAAGAAAAATGGTCACCGCCAGTCATTCACCAAAATCCAGATTGAGAGCATCACTCTGTAGTTAATTTATTAGTAAATTCATTTTTAGCTAGTTAGCTAATTATAAAAAAGATAAAAAATGGCACATAAGAAGGGAGCCGGTAGTTCAAAAAACGGTCGCGAGTCGCACAGTAAACGTTTAGGTATCAAAATTTTCGGTGGTCAAGAAGCTATCGCTGGTAACATCATCGTTCGTCAACGTGGTACAAAACACCACCCAGATAAAGGTGTTGGTATTGGTAAAGATCACACTTTATTTGCTTTGGTACCAGGTATTGTTGTTTTCAAAAAGAAATTTGATAACAAATCTTATGTATCAGTACTTCCTAAAGTTGAAGATGCTGCTCCAGTTAAGAAAGAAGCTGCGCCTAAAGCTGAAGCTAAAAAAACAGCTGCTCCTAAAAAAGCTGCTGCTCCTAAAGCGGAGAAAGCTCCAGCAAAAAAAGCTGCTAAAGCTGAAGAAGCTCCAGCTGCTGAGTCTGCTGAATAATATTTGTAATACAAAATACATGAAAAAGCCGAACATCATTTGTTCGGCTTTTTTGTTTTTAGGCTATTTGTTAAGAGATAGCTTTCTTTCAAACGTTTTTTTAATTTTTTTGGATGTATGGGGTTGGTGTACAACATAATAAAATATCCCGCCAGCAAAGTAGGCCAACACATCGTAAAAATCTGCCGTATTGTAAGATGTATAATAAGGGAGGATGCCTTCAAAAATGATGGTGCTAAGCAATGAAATGCTTAAGATTTGATAAAGTGGGTATTTGAAATCTCCATTTGGGATAAAAGTCAGCGAACCTATTACCAATGAAATATGGGCAATCAACGGTACAAATACAAATCGGTTAGCCAGTTATTTAGGACCGGAATAGGAATTTGTAATTTTCGGGTATACCTAATTAAAAACCAAGAGCAGCAATAAAATATAAAGTAGCTGTCGACGATGAGAAGCACTAATGAGCGAAAGACGCTGCGGTTAAAACTCCTACAGTTGCACATAAAATAAGCAATAAAAACATCGACCATCCAATTCTTTTCCCTGTTTTTTTAAGCACAGTGTCGTTGGCATCTTCTGGGAAAATGGTATTTCTTATTTCATTTAGATTTCTGAAAAACCAATTGCCCTGTTTATTTTCCTGCATAACAGTTAATTTTTATATTTTTTCAAATTTAGAACATTTGTTCTAAATTTGAGTATGAATGTCAAAGAAAAGATATTGAATGCTGCATTATTGCTTTATAATGAGCAGGGTATAAGAAATATTACTACTCGGCATATTGCAGCAAGTATAGGTATTAGTGGAGGAAATTTACATTACCACTTTAAGCATACCGAAGACATCATAAAGGCTTTATTTAATGAACTTGCTTTGGCTTATGATGGTTTGATGGTTAATGCACAAAGTGTTCCGCTTGATTTGGATACAATTGCTTTTTTAACAGAAACATCCTTTAAACTGGTAAATAAATACCGGTTTATATTTATCAACTTTGTAGAGATAGGAAAATGGATACCAGAAATAAGAGAAGCTTATTATCAGCTGATCCAGAAGCGGGAACAGCAATTTTTAAACTTGTTCGACGACTTAATCGCTAAGGGTATTTTTAGAGATGATATTCCAAGTTCCAATAAACAGGGCTTAGTGAAACAGTTTTTTATTACTAATGATTTTTGGCTTTCTCATAATGAGCTTACCGATCAATATCAAGACGAGAAGGCTTTGATAGCTTATCGAAATGCCATTGATGTACTTTTATGGCCATATCTAAAGTAACGGTCATCAGCAGCGTATACTAAGAGTTCTGGTTCTTGTAAATAAAAAAGGTCCCGAGATACGGGGCCTTTTTTATTTAATTTGCACGCTGTTATTTGTACGCTAACTGTTGATTGTCGGCTTCTACCGCTTGTTTATATTGAGCATTGAAATCATTTACTTTCTCTTTGGCTACAAAGTCTTTTTTGAAAATCATTTCACGCTTAACGATAATGGTATTTCCTTTTGGATAGCTGCTCAGTTTATAAGTGAAATACTCATTGTCTATAGAAAGAGGTTTAATAGCTTCCATTAGCTTTTTACCTTCAGGAAAAGACAGTTCTATTTGTTCATCACTCTTGTCGGTCCAAAATAACTGGGTAAGATCAATACCAAAATGTCTAGGATCTGCTATAGTTAATGAAGAAGGTGAGATGGCTGTTGTCCAAGGTAACGAAAAGATATTCATGCCTGCTACTGGCTTACATACTTTTAATAAGTTGTAAGCAGAGGTAGCTTTTAAAGTATCAGAAACTGATGTTTTAGGATCTAAGTTTTCGAAACTTAAAGAAATCGCTTCATTATCAGGGAATCTAGGACTAATTTCTTCTTTCATTTTTTTCAATTGATCCTTGGCCGAAAGATCCTTGTAACTAGAACGAATTAAGCTTGCCATTGAACCTGTGCAGAAATTGGTCTCAGTGATGTACATATTCGCATCCTTGATCACTACCTTAGTTTGGTAACTCATACGGTTTTGCACCCTGTTTTTGGGTTGTAGTTTAACCAGTTGATTACTGTTTTTGCTGATAGGTAGGACAGAAGCACCTAAATCATAGTTGGCAAATGAAGAAAAAGGTAAGATGCTAGAAGTAAGCTCTATGTAGTTTTCAACTCCATTAATATTGGTTTTAGCAATACAATGGTTAAAGTCGATACTAGGTAGTAACAAAGTGTTTTGACCATTGTCTCTTGTTTTTACCAATACCAATTCCGCATCTATGCCTACTTGTTTGCACATGGCTACAAATAAGGTGGAAACGTCTTTACAGTCGCCTATTCTCGAATTGATTACGGTAGCTGGCGATTGAGGTACGATGCCACTTTGTCTAAAAGAAACCGAGCTGTAAGAGATATTTTGAGTAATATAATGATAGATCTTTTTTATCTTTTGCAAGTCAGTTAGTTTTTGTCCTGCGAAAAGTTCGTTAACTAGTGTCTTAATTTCATAACTACTTCTGGCCTTCGCAGTTGCTAGGTTGTTGTACCAATCAGAAACAAATTGCCAATCAGGAATGGTCGAGATGTATAGCATATTGGCCACATCATCCAACGGAGGCATTTTATCTTCATAAGTCATACCAGCATTTTTTTCTCCCTTCCAAGTGTACAAATCAAACTCGTCAGCGTCAGTTTTAACAACAGGTATTTCTGACAATGAAAATTTATGATTGAATTTCTTGTTTTTACTGATCAATAAAGAGAATTTGGTATTTACATAAGGGCTTCCGTGTGAAAAGTAAAATGAAGTCCAAAAATGCGAAGCTAGACTGCCCACGTTGTAATTTCTCAATTTATATCGGATGTTGATCACATCTCCAACTTCTAGGTTGGTGAAAACAAGTTGATTGTCGCTCTGTTCAGCAGGGGTTTTAGTTCCGTTTGATTTGATGGTTTCCGCAATTTCTACATTTAAATTCTGGTCGCTATTGTAAGAGATATTATATTGCTTATAAGTTTCCAGTCCTTTTTGCGTGAGTATTTTAGCCGTAAGAAAGTGTTTCTCTTCAGAACCACCATTTTCATAAACAACTGCTTGAACCTCTTCATTCAAGATCACCGAATGATTGTCAGGGTAATCTTGAGCTTTTGGAGCATTTTTAATAATCGCAACAACATCAGGTTGTTCAAAATAACTGAAAACATCTTTGTTTTTCTTTAGTCTCCTTAACTGCTCTATCGAATCGTAGTAGTTAGGATTAAGGCTCAATGATTTTTTGTAAGCTTCTTCAGCTTTGGTATTTTCTTTACGAGCTTCGTATATTTTACCCAGTGTGTTGTAATATGAACCAATATATGGTGCCAAGGCTATCGCTTTATTAATATACTCTTCTGCTTTATCATATTTTTGAAGGGCATAAAACTTTTCGCTCAAATCACTATAAATACCAGTACTTACCGGGTCAGCTTTTAGTTTTTCGAGGTACATGTCAAAGCCGCCTTTGCTATTTCCTTTATTGAAATAGGCATTGGCTAAAACAGTAGCGTATTCGTAATCCTCATTATCATTCAGATACTTGGTAAGGATACCCTCTGCTTGTGAGTTTTTCTTTACTTCTTTTTCTAGGATATATTTTACGTAAGAGAAGTTCCTGTTATTTGGCCAGTTTTTATATGCCTTTTCTACTAAAGCGATAATTTTATCCTGCTCATTTCTTTTTCCAGATAAACCTATTTTTTTGCTGACAATATCTTCATCCTCTCCAAATCTTTTTTCTAACTGCAGCATAATTTCCTCCGCTTTATCATAATTCTCTTGATTATAATAATCAGTGTAGATTAAGCGCATTGCATAGGTGCTTTGTGGGTCAGCTGTTTTGATTTGTTCCTGTAAAGTTTCTACACCTGTACGATTATCCTCTTTAGAATGTAGGGTAATCATCAAGGTGTTTAAATAGGTGCTTTCAGGGAATTTTTGTTTCAATTTTTCAAGAATAATTCTGGGTTCAAATACAAAATCATCTCTTAGATATAATTTAGCTAGTAATAACTGGTTAAGGTAATTGGTGGTGTCAGCAGCAATCAGGTTTTTAAAGTAAGCATAGGCTTTTGGAGTAATGCTTTGTGCTTTATAGTTTTCTTCTTTTTGGTAGGGCTGGTAATCACTTACATGGGTAAGCCCAGGAATTGGATAGCCATTATTGTCGGTAAGCCTTACCATGAAATTAGAATTGCCTGCATAACTTTCTCCTATTTGTACCAAAATTCTGTTGTAGCCTTTGTTCAATTTTAAGGTAGAGATGTATGAATCCAAGTCATTATTTCTTTCTTCGGCTTCGGTGATGATCAATTGGTCGTTAACCCATACTTTTACAGAACCAGATACGCCAATTCTAAGCTGGCCTTCCAGGTCTGAAGGTGAGTTAACAAAGGTTTGAGCATATACGATGGCATTATATGAATCATCATAATAGGTAAAGTCAAACCATTTTTCTCTTTTAAGATAAGGTACTTTTCTCCAGCCAAATTCTACGTTCTTTTTACCCGTAAACTTGGCATCCATTTGAGGAGCATTGATAGGAGCATAGTTTTTATCAAAACCGCTGGTTGATATATTTTCGAAAGTGCTGGTGATTAGCCAGTTATCAAGATTGCCGATTTGAGCAAAGGCTTTTTCGGCTTCTACAGTCTTTTTAACATTTAAAAAATGCTTGCCAATTACAGAATAGGCCATGGCATTTAACGAACCATCGAATGATTTGTTCTTTACAATTTCATTCATCAAGACCATTGCAGCTGGGCGTATCTTGCTGTAGCTATTGTTTACTGCTGGGCTGCGCCACAAGGCAGAAAGGTAAGGCTCTACATTTTTATTGCCCGCATAAAATTTTTGGAAATAATTGAATGCATCATCATTTTTTTGCTCAAGTTCAGCAAGTAAACTCAAGGATAGATTAGCATCGTTGGCAAATTGAGGTTGTTTAGCTAGTTCCTCAAAACTCTTTTTGGCAGTTTCTGTGTCGTTTTTTAGGAAGCTTTCCCAAGCACTTTTTAAACTGTTTTGTGCATTAGCAGAAAAACAAAGTAAAAGTGAGATCGATAACGAATAGATAGTTTTCTTCATGAACCAATAATAATCATTTTTTAGTGACTATGATCTTAGTTAGAAGAAAAATTAATGGCTAACTTTCTCTTTCCATAATTTGCTTTGCTAATTGCCTTAAAAGGTCTTTCCTATCTTCAGAAACGGCAATTTGGTCAAGCGCTTGATAAGCTTCAGCTAGGTATTTTTCCATCTCTAAACTGGCTTGTTCCTTTACCTGATAGCTATTATATAATTGAGTAACTGCTTTGACTTTAACTTGGGTATTTTCATGGTCACCTAAAAGGGTAGGTAATTCCTCTGGCTTCACTAAAGCCTTTGCGGTGAGGTGTAGGAAAGTTTTTTTGTTCGAGATGATATCACCGCCCACCTGCTTGCCAAACTTCTCTGGGTCGCCATAAACATCCAGAATATCGTCTTGCAATTGGAAAGCTACCCCTAGGTTTTCACCAAACTGATACAATAGGTCTGCATTCTTTTCATCAGCCCCACCTACAATAGCCCCTAACTTCATAGCGCCACCTAATAGTACTGCTGTTTTCAAGCGAATCATTTCAATATATTCGGCAATGCTTACATTGTCCCTGGTTTCAAATTCCATATCCAGTTGTTGCCCTTCGCAAACGCCTTGAGCGGTTTGGTTAAAGGTATCAAGTACTGGTTTAAGCACGCTTACATCAACTTTGGACAAATGCTTGTTAGATTCCACCATCATCACATCGCCACTTAAAATAGCGTTATTTACCCCCCATTTTTCGTGTACGGTTTGCTTACCACGTCTAAGTGGAGCATTATCCATAATGTCATCATGCACCAAGGTGAAATTATGGAAGGTTTCAATGGCCAAGGCAACATCGATAGCTTTTAACAGGTCGTCGGTAAATAGCTCCGTAGCCATCAGTACAATAACGGGTCTGATTCGTTTACCACCTAAACTCATGATGTATTTGATAGGGGCATATAAATCAGCTGGTTTTGATGGATAAGCTAATTTAACGATAGCATCTTCGATGATTTGTTGTAATTCTGTAGGACTGTGCATTATTGTGGGTCTATCATGGTGCCAAATGCCGATTTGCTTTCCATCATTTTGATGAAAGATTCTTCCAGGGAAGTTTGCTTCACAATGGGGTTGTCTTTCCAAAAGTTGGGATTATAGGCAATCGATTCTATGATGGCTTTGTCTTTAACGTTTTTGGTTAATTCGGTAAACTTTTGTGTATTGAGTGTTTTGTCTAACTGATAGACGGTTAACATCGAGCTGATGATAGGGGTGAGCGTTCTACCACCAGCAGCTAAGTTGAGATATAGTTTGGTGGAGATATTCTCAATCACTGGAATTGGTGTTTTCTCTCCATTGAAAGTTGCAATGGTAGTGGCTATGGGTGGTATTTTAGCTGATGAACCGCTTAGCTTAATGGGTAGGTTAAATATGCTATTCTCTAATCGGTAAATTTTGAAATCTTCTACGCCGATATAATAGGTTGAATTGATGTAGAATTGTTTTTTGTTTCCTTTGTATTTGCAGGAAACCACCGCTACATCTTGATTTTTTTGTTCGATGTATTTGTCTATGGAAATTTCGAAATCATTCAAACTTTTTAGGGTAACCGTTTTCCCTGTTTTCTTATCTTCAAACAAGTATCCAGCTAAAGAGAAAGTAAGATAAGATTGGTTGCTCATCGAGAAAGCAATGCCGTCATTTGCTTCGGCGAATCTGCTTTGTTTGGCAATCCATCCTTTTACTTTAGATACATTGAATTCTAGGTCATAAAAAAGCTCGTAAATTTGACTTGGTTTGCCATTTAAAGAAGTTAATTGACGATAAAAGGCATTGCCATAAAAATTTTGACTGCTAAATCCAGAAGCTTTTTCTAAGGCCGCTTTCACCAGTTTTAATCCACGATAAGGGTCAACCACTACAGGCTTCAAATTGATTGCTGCAGGCTTTAATTTAACCACAAGATTGGTTGAGGCTTCATTGAGTTCCTGTTCCAGCATAAAGTAGCTCACATGACTGTATCTTAATTTTGCTGGGAAGCTAACGTTTTTAAGGATAAACTCTCCCGCATCATTAGTTACGGTAGTGTTATTGGTGCCCATCACGCCAATGGAAACAAAGGGAATTGCTTCTCCAGTAACCTCATCAACCAATTTGCCCTGAATGGTTTGGGCTTTGGCTGTAGTGACCAAAAAAAACAGGAAAAAAGTTAAAAGGCAGTTACGCATTAAAGTGAATGTAAGGGCAAAGTTAAAAAATCAGTGCTGATTTAATCCTGAACCAATGAAAAATCTATTTGTCGTTTAGAAAGGTCTACTTTTTTAACTCTAATTTGTACTTCATCACCTAGTTGATATTTACGTTTTTTGCGCTGACCAATAATACAATAGTTTTTTTCATCCAACACATAAAAGTCATCACTAATGTCACGTAGTCGGATCATGCCTTCACATTTGTTTTCTTCAATTTCTACATACATTCCCCACTCGGTAACACCCGAAATAATACCAGTGTATACCGAGCCGATATTGTTTTCCAGATACTCTGCTTGTTTGTATTTTACAGAAGCTCTTTCTGCATCTGCAGCTCGTTTTTCCATGGCTGAAGAGTGAGCACTAGCGGTTTCATATTCTTCGGCATTGGCCGATTTTCCACCGTCTAGATAAAGCGCCAGTAATCTATGGACCATTACATCGGGGTATCTGCGGATAGGAGAGGTAAAGTGCGTATAATAATCAAAAGCTAAACCATAGTGACTAGTTTTTTTGGTAGTGTAGATCGCTTTTGCCATAGAACGTATCGCCAAAGAAGTCAAAATATTCTGCTCTTTTTTACCCTCTACATTCTCCATAAGGTAATTAAGGGATTTGGCAATGTCTTTATCTGATTTTGTACTGATTTTATAACCAAACCTAGAAGCAAATGAAGCAAAACTGGTTAGGCTCTCCATATTTGGCGAATCGTGTGTACGGTAAACGAAAGTGTATTTTTGCTTTCCTTTTCCTTTTTTAGCGATAAATTCTGCTACTTTTTTATTGGCCAACAACATAAAGTCCTCAATGAGTTTATGAGCATCCTTACGTTCTTTTACGTAAACACCAATAGGCTTGCCAAAATCGTCTAATTTGAATTTCACTTCCGTGCTTTCAAAACTGATGGCGCCATTTTTGAATTTGGCATCTCTGAGTACGTATGCCAGTTCATTTAGCTTCAGTATTTCTGCTACGTAGTCGCCTTGTTGGGTTTCAATCACCTGTTGTGCCTCTTCGTAGGTAAAGCGTCTGTTGGAATGGATTACCGTACGGCCAAACCATTCATTGTGGATATTTGCATGGTCATCGAGCTCAAAAACAGCGGCAAAACAAAGTTTGTCTTCATTTGGTCGTAATGAACATACCCCATTACTTAATCGTTCTGGAAGCATTGGGATTACCCTATCTACCAAATAAACCGATGTAGCTCGGTGGTAAGCCTCTTTATCTAAATTAGAGTTAGGCAACACATAATGAGAAACATCGGCAATGTGTACGCCAATTTCATAGTGCCCATTTTCAAGTTTTTTGAAAGAGATAGCATCATCAAAGTCTTTAGCGTCAATAGGGTCGATCGTAAACGTAACGGTATCCCTAAAATCCCTTCGTCCTTTGATATCGGCTTCGCTTACCTGTTCTGGAATAGCATTGGCTTCTTTTTCTACTTCAGAAGGGAAGCTTAAAGGAAACCCGTATTCCGCCAAGATGGCATTCATCTCAGTGTTGTTCTCACCTTGGTCCCCTAAAATATGAATGATTTTACCTATCGGATTTTTAGCACCTTCTGGCCAATCGGTTAAAGCTACTTGTACTTTTTGTCCATTTTTAGCCCCATTTAAATCGTTTAGTGGCACAAAAATGTCGTGGAGCATCTTTCTGTCGTCAGGAATTACAAAAGCAAAACGGTCCGAGACTTTGGCAACACCAATAAAATCCGTTTTAGCACGCTTGATAATTTCTACAATTTCACCTTCGTTTCTTCTGCCACCACTTTTCTTGGCAAAAACATATACCTTCACTTTATCACCATGAAGGGCATTTCTAAGCTTTCTCGGAGCAACGAAAATATCCTTTTCAAATTCATCATCGGGTACAATAAATGCAGATCCATCTGCGGTCATGTCTACAGTACCAGTAATAAAAGTTTTAAGGTCTTTAAGTTTGAATTTTCCTCTTTCGGGTCTTACAAATAATCCTTTTTCTGTTTGTTCAATTAAAACTTCTAAAATCGTGTCGATAGATGTTTTATCGCTAAGATTTAAACGAGCTGCTACCTGCTTATGGTTAAGGGCAAGATTTCTGTTTTTTTCAAAAATATCGCTGATGAGCTGAGTAAGAACAAGTTTGAATTGAGCATTTTTATTTTTTGCCATAATCGTTTTCCAATTGTACCGAAGATAACAAATGTAACCATAGGAAAGGTTTTTTTAATCTAATAATAATTGCTTTTACGGTGCTTGTATAATGAAAAAGCCCCGCATGTGCGGGGCTTTTCAAAAAAAAATTAACAATTATATCAACTAGGATTTTTTAAGGTTGAATACGTAAGTTCCTCTGTTGCCACAAGCCACAAATACATAGCTACCTGCAACTCTAGAGCTGATTACGTTAAAGTCTCCTCCAAAAGTACTTGAGAAGTGAGTTTTAGCAAGAATTTTGATTTTATCGTTTTCAATTTGTGCTACCACTAAACTGTTGCCAGCAGAAACATAAATTTTTCCATCAACAATTGAGATTGAATTTACCCATCCGCCCAAATCTACTTGGTCTAAAAGTTGACCATTTGCTTTGTTTACGTGGATAAGGTAGTAGTTATTTCCAAAAAGGAAGTTTCCGTTAGTTAAAGAAGCAACGCTACCAATATTTACTTCGTTGCTTTGGATTGGCCACCATTGGTAAGTTGACTGTGCCGCTGTATTAGCATCTAAAGTAGTGTAGCTATAGCCATTGGTTGCAATGATATCATTGTTTGAAAAAGTAATAGATCTAGCTCCACCGTAAGATTGAAAAGCAATTCTGCTAGCTTTTTGTCCAGTAAATGAAATGATGCTTACACCACCGTTAGTTGAAGAAGCAGCATATACTTTACCATTTTGAGCATTGTATTTAACGTCTTTGGTTGAATAACCTTCTAAGCCTACTACTTGAGGATCTTCTAAGCTACCACCGTTAGTTTTAACAATACCAACTACTGCAGGAGCAGGATAGCTATAGCTTTCGAAAGTTCTAAGGTCCATACCTAAGTAAAGACGACCACCACCATTGTTGATGCAAGTTACATCAGCATCTGGAGTGCTTACTGAAGAAATCAATTGAGGGGCACCCGATTGGATTTGGATCACATCCACACCACCACCGTAAGCAGAACCAGGTGTTTGGTAAGCAATAGCATAGTAATTGCCATAAGCAGATACTTCCAAAGCACTAAGTGCATTGTTGCTAGCTCCAATTTGTGGGTTGATTTTTCCTTTGAAAACCAATTGGTAAGGGAATTCTGGTGCGGTAGCTGCTAATGTAGCTACTTTTCCGTTAGTTTCTGTTGCCGCTTGAAAGTCTAAGGTTAAACCTTCATTACTCAAATCAACGCGATTGGTAGGGTTGCTATTGATTTTGATGATGTTTGATGCTCCATCTTCTTTAGCCACTACTTCTTGCGTTTCTTTTTTACAAGAGTAAATAGTTGCTGTTAATAAGAGCGAGGCAACTAATAAGTACTTGTTTTTTGACATTTCTTTTAGTTTTAAATTGATATAATCTGTTTTTCTATATGAAAAAATAGTACCAAACTTTTCAAATCCCTTAAAATATCCTTCCAAACGGTTTAATCTATGTTTTATTATAGCGTACAGTTGTGGAACTGTGGATTTGTGTTGTGGAATTATTCTATTTTTGAGTAACATATTCCCCATGTTTTTTGTTTAAAAATTCCCAGGAATTGCTTCAATAAGTTTTTGAGTGTAAGCTGCTTTTGGATGTTCATAAATTTCTTCTGGAAAACCTTGTTCTTCTATTTTCCCTTTGTTCATGATGATCATTCTGTCAGAAATGTGTTTTACCACGGCCAAATCATGGGAAATGAAGATATAGGTTAAGCCGAATTCCTCTTGTAAATCTCTAAGTAAATTTAAAACCTGTGCTTGTACGGATACGTCAAGCGCTGATACGGATTCGTCGCAGATGATGAATTTTGGTTTCAAAGCTAAGGCTCTGGCAATAACAATCCTCTGGCGCTGTCCACCTGAAAATTCGTGAGGATAACGATTAAAATATTCGGCACCTAAGTTCACTTTTTCAAGGAGCTGTATCACATGGGCTTTCCGCTCAGCATCATTAGCGAAAACACCATGTACAATTAGTGGCTCCATGATAGATTGTCCTACCGTAATTTTCGGATTTAAAGAAGAATAGGGGTCTTGAAAAATGATTTGTACATCCCTTCTTAAACTTCTTAATTCCTTTTTGCTAATATGGGTAATGTCTTTTCCTTCAAAAATCAATTGACCTGAACTAGGTTCTACCAGCCTTAAAATGGTGCGTCCAAGAGTAGTTTTGCCACAGCCAGATTCGCCAACTAAGCCTAAGGTTTCGCCTGGAAAAACTTCAAAAGAGACTTGGTCTACAGCTTTAACAAAGTCTTGGGTTTTTCCAAATAAACCCTTTTTAATAGGATACCAAGTACATAAATCTTGTACTTTTAAAAGTGCTTCCTGTTGATATAGCTTTGCCCTTCTTTGGTCAACTTCTTCTTTGGTATAGGCATTCTCTTCTAGCAAATGCTTTAAGCCAACTTCCTTGTTCTCGTTAAGGAAGTCGGCAACGGTAGGTAATTTCTTTAATAACCTTTTGGGAGAGGGGCGACAAGCTAGCAGACCTTTGGTGTAAGGATGCTGAGGATTTTCAAACAAGTTTTTAGCAATGCCCTGTTCAACAATATCACCTTTGTACATCACCAAAAGCTCATCTGCTATTTCATTCATTAAACCGAGGTCATGCGAAATAAAAATCATGGCCATATTCCGCTCTGTTTTCAATCTTAAAAGCAGTTGTAGAATGGTTTTTTGAACAGTTACATCCAGTGCGGTAGTGGGTTCGTCTGCAATCAACAACTCGGGATTACAGCTTAAAGCCATGGCAATCATTACCCGTTGCTTTTGTCCTCCAGAAAGTTGGTGCGGATAACTTTCGAAAATGTTTTCGGGCCTTGGAAGTTGTACCTCTTTAAATAAGTTGATGGTTTGCTCTTTGGCTGTTTCCTTATCAACCTTTTGGTGCAACATGATAGCCTCTCTAACTTGTTCTCCACAAGTGAAAACCGGGTTAAGAGAAGTCATGGGCTCCTGAAAAATCATCGAAATTTTATTGCCTCGGTATTTCCTGATTTCTTTGTCGTCAAGTTGAAGCAGATTGATGGTGTCTAACTCTATTTCCCCATCTATTTGGGTGTTTTTACCATCGTGTAAACGCATGATAGAAAAAGAAGTAACCGATTTCCCCGACCCAGATTCCCCAACAATGCCCAGCACTTTCCCTTTTTCAAGGTTAAAACTTACTTTGTGGACAGTTTCTAACCAAATTTTATCTTCTTGGTTGTAGAATTTTACGGCAAGGTCTTTTACGTTAAGCATTACTCTACTAAAGTAATATTTTCTGGTGGAATTATCGGTAGCCCTTTAAAACGTAATAACACTTGGGCCAAAGTAATGACATCATTTTCACAATAGCGGGCTATCCGTTCTAGATCTTTTTCTTGGTAATAAACTTGTTTAACTTTACTGCCATCTAGATCACCTTTGGGAGTAGGCAGGTCAAAAATAGCAGCTAGTAAATTAAGCGAGGTGAAATGTTTGTGGTCGCCAAACTTCCATAGTTCAAGAGTATCGATATGGTTGATTTCCCAGGGCTTCTTTCCTGATAGTTGTAAAATAGGAGGAATCGGTAATCCATTAATCACCATTCTTCTGCACAAATAAGGAAAGTCAAATTCTTTTCCATTGTGTGCACATAATTGCAAATTGCTCGGTTGGCTATTCAAGAGGTCGATAAATTGCAATAGCAGCAGTTTTTCGTCGTGTGACGTAATGGATCGCACTCTTAAATGGATGTGCTTATCTTCTAAATAGAAAAAACCAATGCTGATGCATACAATTTTGCCAAACTCCGCCCAAATGCCAGCACGTTCATAAAACTCAGCAGCGGTTTGTTCAGGTTTACGTTGATATTGACTTTTTTGATCCCACAATACTTGGAAATGACTGGGAAGTTCATCAAAACTCTCGTATTGAGGTACGGTTTCAATATCTAAAAGAAAGATATTGTTGAGTTTGAGGTGTGTTAGCATAGGACAACATTTATATAACCAATTTACTGTTTTTTCCCTGAACTACATCTAGTCAACCCTCACACCCCTTGAACTAAAATGTACTAAGGTGTCTAAGGTGGTTAAAAAAAGGAATAAAGAACAAAGAGTAAGGAGCAAAGATTAAAGCTGTCAAAAACGACTAAAATGCACTTAGATGTCTAAGGTGGTTAAAAAAAGGAATAAAGAGCAAAGAGCAAGGAACAAAGACTAAAGTTGCCAAAAAAGACTAAAATGTACTAAGGTTTCTAAGGTGTTTAAATAAAAAGAGTAAAGAACAAGGAGCAAGGAACAAGGAACAAAGATTAAAGTTGCCAAAAACGACTAAAATGTACTTAGATGTCTAAGGTGGTTAAAAAAAATAAACATTAAGAAATGAAGATAATTAAGTCGTTATTGGCAAAAGCTAAAATGTCTTAGATGGTAAAACCTTAATGGTTTAAAAACAAAAAATCCTTCCCGAAAACGGAAAGGATTAATTAAAGTCTGTCTTTATGTATTCTAAATACTAGGTATAGCCCAATATTTTAAGTACTTGTTTACTATTTTGCTCTTCACCAAAAACCTCAAAGTTGAAAGTTTCATCCCTATTGCGACGAATAATCACATGTTTAGGACTAGGTAACAAACAATGATGGATACCACCATAACCACTTAGTACTTCTTGGTATGCTCCGGTGTGGAAAAAGCCCAAATATTGAACTTTACGCGTACGTGGCATAAATACGCTGTTCATATGCGCTTCTTGGTTGTAATAATCTTGACCATCGCAAGTAATACCACCTAGATTTACACGCTCATATTCTGCATCCCAGTTGTTAATTGGCAATAAGATATACTTTTGGTTTAAGGCCCAAACATCAGGTAAGTTAGTAATGAACGAACCGTCCAACATCAACCACTTTTCACGGTCATTTTGTTGTTTACGACCCAATACTTTATATAAAATACCAGAAGCTTCCGCTACAGTGTACTTTCCAAATTCAGTAATGATATCTGGTTCAACTACATCGTGTTCTGCACAAATCTCTTTGATACGTTTTACAATCTCGTTTACCATGTATTCATAATCGAAATCGAATACCAAACTATCTTTAAACGGCATACCACCGCCAATATCCAAAGTATCTAAATCAGGATTGATTTTTTTGAACTTGCAATAAAGCGTTACGTATTTCTCCAACTCGTTCCAGTAATAAGGCGTGTCAGAAATACCAGAGTTAATGAAGAAGTGTAGCAACTTCACCCTAAAGTTAGGGTTGGCGGCAATTTTACTATTATAAAAATCAATCACATCCTCTAAACGAACACCTAAACGAGAAGTGTAAAATTGAGAATCTGGTTGTTCCTCAGCTGCTATACGGATCCCTAAGTTACAAGGAGTATCCATTTCAATTTCATCATCGTAAAGGTTAAACTCTTCCTTGTTATCTAAAACAGGAATGATGTTCTTAAACCCATCATGTAACATATCGATGATGTATTGCTTGTATTGGAAAGTTTTAAATCCATTACAGATAACGGTGATATCTTTCGATACAACGCCTTTTTTCTCTAAGGCATCAATCATAGGCATATCAAAGGCCGACGAGGTTTCTAAGTGGATGTCATTTTTTAACGCTTCCTCTACAATGTGCTTAAAGTGCGAACTTTTAGTACAATAGCAGTATTTATAGTCACCGCGATAGTTGTTTTTTATAATAGCAGTTTGAAACAGCAATTTTGCCTGCTGGATTTTCTTGCTAACCATGGGCAAGTAGGTAAAGCGTAGGGGAGTACCATACGTTTCAATCATTTCCATCAGATTAAGATCATGGAAATATAGCTCATCATCTATGATGCTAAAGCCATCTTGAGGAAAGCCCACACTAAGATCAAGAAATTCGGAGTAACTCTGCATTGTTCAAAAATTTTTGCAAAAATGTAATTTTAATTTGAGAAATAGCTTGGTAAGCAGATTTTTTTACAAACAACAAATATGAAAGAGTTTTGCTTTCTTTTTCTCAAAGGAAGTTTTATCCTTTAAAGTGCATATTCGCTTTCTTCACAATAAAAAAAAGGACAAGAGGTTGCTCTTGCCCTTTTAAGGTTTCATTTGATGTTTGTTTAGTTTATGGCCGGCTCACTAACAGGTTTTGGAGCTTGTGGCACTACAGGTTTTTCAATTTTAATTAGGTTTTTGGGGCTAATCAAAATTTTTTGAATATTCTCTATTGCGGTAAATGGCAATGAGGCAATTTGCATTGGATTCGATCCGTCATAGATTAAGAAGGCTTTGTCTGTGGTGATACCTTTTTTCTTTTTTAATTCCTCTAGATCTTTCTCATATTTCTCACGAAGCTTTTTGTATTCGGGAGAGTTTTTAAGTTCATCCAATTCTTTCATTTTCTTTTTCCATTCAGGAGAATTGAACTTTTCGGAGATGTCTCTGCCCATTTTACTGATATCTTCCATACTTTTTTTCCACTCTGTCGACTCAAATTTTTTACCCAGCTCTACGCCATCAAATTCAATTTTAGCCATTTTCTCTTTCCATTCTTTGGATTCGAATTTTTTCGCAAACTCTTTACTGTCAAAATCAATTTTGGCAATCTTGTCTTTCCATTGTTTAGAGTTAAAAGTTTTCTCTAATTCTTTACTATCGAAATCAATTTTAGCCATTTTATCTTTCCACTCTTTGGAATTGAAGGTTTTCTCCAATTCTTTGCTGTCAAACTCAATTTTGGCCATTCTGTCTTTCCATTCTTTGGATTCGAACTTTTTCTCTAATTCTTTACTGTTGAATTCAATTTTGGCCATTTTCTCTTTCCATTCTTTGGAATTAAACATTTTATCTAGCTCTTTGCTGTTGAATTCAATTTTAGCTATTTTGTCATTCCATTCCTTGGAGTTAAAATATTTCTCCATTTCCGCTAGTTTCGTCCTCACACTATCAGGCATTTCTTCCAATGAATGATAAACTACATTATTGCCATTTTTATCTTTGATTACGGCTTTAAAACCCCTTTTACGTTTTACCGTATCTGTATCTGCTTTAAAACTAATTAGCTGAGCAGGAGGGGTGTTCATCAAATGACTAATAGAGATAGCTTTCTGATGTTTTTTCGATGTGTTTTCTTTTTTTGCTGGATTAATCCAAGCCAATGAAACTACGGTGGCAAGCGTTAAGCAAAGGGCTAATATTTTTTGCTTCGCATTCATATAATTAGTTTTCATATCGGTAATTCTTTTAATACGTTGATACAAGTGTTGATTATTGCCAGTAGCAGCTAGGCTAAGGGCAGGTTGGTTTTTGTCTTTGATGAGTTCCAACTTTAATAGCGCATGGGCGTAGGCAACTGGTGCACCAGTAAATTTCACTACCAAATCATCACAAGCATGTTCTCTTTCGATGTGGATAAACCTAGAGCTAAGCCATACAAAAGGATTGAAGAACAGCAAGGTCTCAATACCAGTTTTGATAAGGTTTAACATATAGTCGTTTCGTCGAATATGAGAAAGTTCATGGATCAAGATAGCTTCCACCTGTTTAATGTCGAGCTGAGCAACTAGCGCAACAGGGAAAAGAACTACAGGTTTTAAAAAGCCAATGGCCAATGGAACATTTACTTTTTCGGATAAGTAAAATTGGACTTTTTTATTGATGTTGAGTTTTTGCAACATGGTTTGAGCAACATGTAACCACTCAGATGGGAAATTGGAAATATTATTATTCTTCAGTTGTTTAAGTCTGATATAGCCAGATATAAGCACTACTAATTGGAAACTGATTCCTAAAACATATAAACTTACGATATAGGGAAAATAACTTTCAGTTTTAAAGCTCAAACTATGGCTTAGCTTATAAAGCTGTTGAAGGGCAGTTTCGTTTAGTTCTGTGTTACCAACACCTGCAGCTACTTTTGTGGGCAGGTTAAAAAGAGAAGCAAAAGTTAGGCAAAAGCTAATAAAAATAAGAAAAAGCGCACTCATGGCCAGGTTGTGCTTCAGTCTGGCAGTCATTTTGGGCTTTATCGATAATGCAATAAATAATATCGCAAAAACAATTGCACCTTGCCATAAAGAATGTAAAATGCTCCATCCAATAGCTTTAATTAGGTTGTTGATAATAGCTTCCATGATTATTTGTTTTCAAGTTTGTCTAGATATTCTTTAATTAAATCTATCTCCTCCTTGCTTGCACTTTTGTTGCCTAACGCCTGCATCACTAATCTCGCGGCCGAACCATTAAACACATTGTCAATCATTTTTTTGACCAAATGTTGTTGCGTGGTCTCCTTGTTCACTAACGCTTTATAGATGTGTGTTTTCGAACTAGTATCCCTGTCAACCAAACCTTTTTCATGCATAATCTGCATCAATTTAAGGGTGGTGGTATAACCTGAATCTTTTTTGTCCAACGCTTCGTGTACTTCTCTAACTGTACAATTGCCCTTTTCCCAAAGCACTTGTAAAATTTCCATTTCGCCTTCCGTAGGCTTTAAAGTTGTGTTGCTCATCTGTTGTACGAATTTTTTCGTATTCAAATGTACGAACATTTTCGTATAATCAAAATGTTTTAACAAATTTTTAACGATTTTGATTTTTCAATAAGACGCAAGCGAATAGAAAATGTTGCAGCTAGTGTGTGGTAACTAACTGAAAATGTATTTTAAATAGAATGGGAGGGGGATTTTTTTAATTTCTTTTGGTTAATCCATCGTATTTTCCACTGTTAGGAGGGTCAATTTCAATCAGTAGATTATAAGCTTTCATCTTGTCTTGAGGATTTGCAAGTGATAGCACATTGGTAATTTCTTCAGCTTTTGCTGCAAAATATACGTTAGGGAAAATAGAGCCTAATTTCTGTTTGTCGGTTTGCTTTAGATCTGATAATGAAGAGAGGATATTTTTGGTGCCGGCACTGGCATTTTCCTGTAGCTTATCCAGCCCATTCAAATGATATTCGTAAATAAAGGTTCTAAGCCCTTTAAAGGAATTGCTCAATAAGTTTTCATTTAGCCAATATCTGTTGCGTAAACCATCTACAGGTCGCCAGCCTTTTGCTCCTGCAGTTTGCGCAACGTTGACCAAATTTAGAGCTTTTTGATAGTAGGGAGTACCTCCTTGTTTTACAAAACTGTCTTTATCCAGCCCGATAATAGTATAGGCATAAAATCCTAAAAGAGAACTTAAATTACTCAAAAAGTTTTGATCTGAAAAATCAAGCGCTTGTCCTTCGGTGAAATTAAAGCTAAAATCTTTGTCACTCATATTCAGCAAGGTAGTAGAGTAGGAGCTACCATAAACAGGTCTGCTCGATTGAATTTGAGCTTCGGCGGTGTAATTGGAATTGCCATCCCAAGCAGTAATATTGATCACCAAATTGCATTCAATCCTTTCTTGAGGCAAATAAGTCTCGGTAGTCCACTTGTTATTGTTCATAAAGTCCCTGATGGTATTTTGTAGAACATCCAAGCTTCGTCTATTGGCATTGTTAATGGTTGGGGCCAAAATTTGAACACGTGTACTCAATTCCTGTGCACTAGCAAATAGGCTAGCCAACGTTAAAAAGAATATGCCAATAGTTTTTTTCATCGATTTTTAGAGATTAGCGTTATTAATATTCGTCAACTTTAGTATTTCGGCACAAATGTCTTTGGCCACTTCCTTTTTCGATTTTGTTTCGAAGGCAGTTTTCTCTAAAGCTTTATTAAAGATAGTAATTTTGTTCGTTTCTGATTTAAAACCTGCCCCTTTGTCATTTAAGGAATTGAGCACAATCAAGTCTAGATTTTTCTTTTTCAGCTTTTCTTTAGCGTAGTTCTCTTCATCCGTAGTTTCTAGGGCAAAACCAACCAGTAATTGTTTCTCAGACTTTTGTTTGCCCAAAGTGGCTAAAATATCGGTGGTTTTTTTTAGCTCAATGTTAAAATGATCTTCTTTCTTTTTGATCTTTTGCTGAGCCACTTCAACAGGTGTGTAATCTGCTACAGCAGCACTCATGACTGTAATATCGGTTCCGTTAAATTGAGCAATACAGGCATTCAGCATCTCTGCAGCACTGGTTACGTCAATTCTTTTAATTCCATCATCACTTTTTAGGGAAGTAGGTCCAGCAATTAGCGTTACCTCAGCACCAAGTTGATATAGCGTTTCGGCCAAGGCAAAGCCCATTTTGCCTGAAGAATGATTGCCAATGAAACGTACAGGGTCGATAGCCTCGTAAGTTGGCCCCGCGGTTACCAATACTTTTTTGCCCAATAAAGGAAGTCCTTTTTTGATTTCATTTTCCAAAAAGGTGAAAATCTCCTCAGGTTCTGCCATTCTGCCTTCGCCATACAAACCACTTGCCAACTCACCTTTACCAGGAGCAATCATCGTATTGCCCATGTGTTTCAATTTGGCCACATTGTCTTGGGTACTTTCGTGTTTCCACATATCCAGGTCCATGGCAGGAGCAAATAGAACTGGGCATTTCGCCGAAAGATAAACTGCGGTAAGTAGATTGTCGCAAAGACCATTGGCCATTTTGCCAAGTGTGTTGGCGCTAGCAGGTGCAATGAGCATATAGTCGGCCCAAAGACCAAGTTCAACATGATTACTCCATACGCCAGTTTCGGCCTCAAAATATTGAGTATAAACAGGGTTTTTCGAAAGGGTAGCCAAGGTAAGCGGAGTAATGAAATGGCTCGCGTCTTGGGTTAAAATCACCTTGACATTTGCACCAGCTTTTACCAGTAACCTAACCAGTAAAGCCGATTTGTAGGCGGCAATACTGCCACAAACGCCAAGGATAATGTTTTTATTTTTTAGCATCTGAAAGCAAATATAGATAGAAAATCCAATAGCTTAAAAAGCATTTAGCCACAGATATGCAGATTTAAGGTCATCTGCATATTTGTGGCCAATTATCATAAATATTGCCTAAGCAATAATATTATTTTTGCTCTTTGCTAGGGTTTCTGTGGTAAACCTTGTCGTTCAAGAACTCGTCGATAGCAATTAAGCTAGGCTTAGGCAAACGCTCATAGTGCTTGCTGATTTCGATTTGCTCTCTGTTTTCAAAAACTTCTTCCAAATTATCGTTAGACGAAGCAAACTCCGCTAACTTACCATGAAGTTCTTCTTTCATGTTGTTCGAAATCTGATTAGCTCTCTTAGCAATAACCACTAAAGACTCATAAATGTTATCGGTTGTTCTATCCAAATCATGAACATTTCTAGTAACCGTAGTGTTTGGTATAGCTGGTTTTGGAGTACTCATTTTATTTTTGTGTTTTATTATCTAAATTCTTGTTAGTAGTAGTAGTGTCTTTTTTCTTTTTGTCGCTTTCTTCTAGCGCTTTGTATTTAGCTACCATCGCAGCGTCTTCTGCAAGTTGCTTTTTGGCGTTAACAATGCCACTCTCGCTATCTTGTTTCAACTGTTTAGCCTCTTTGGCATATTTGCTATCAGGGTAAGCCTCTATAAACTCGTTATAATACTCAATTGCTTGTCCGAAACGTTCTTCCTGTCTATTAGCAAAGCTGTTTTTAGCATACATAAATTGAGCTTTAACAATCAGTAAGTTCATTTCTTCAGCATACTTAATATCAGGAAACTCAATTTGAGCATTTTTAAGCGCTACTACCGCTGATTTGTAATTGGTAATATCATAACCACCCAAATCATAGTAAAGCTTAGCGTTGTCAAAAGCCTTAGTTTCCAATTTATTCCTTAAGTTGGCAATATACTGTGCCGCTTGTGTAGCCCTGTCGCTTTTTGGGTAAAGGTTAATAAATAACTGTAACGCATCAATCGCTTTATAAGTATTCTCTTGGTCTAATGATGATTTAGGAGAATCTAAATAATAGCAATAAGCACCCATGTATCGGCATTCCTCCGCGTTTTTACTTGCAGGATAAGTATCGGCAAACTCCTTAAACTTATAGCGAGCCGTAGTGTAATCTTTCAAACGATATAACGTATAAGCATAGTAATAGTTTAAGTCTTCCGCTTCGGCGGTACCACGGTACTTTTGAACCAGACCTTCAAATAAGATCAACGCCTTGTTATAGTCCTTTTTATTATAAAGTCTAATCCCCTCCTGATATTTCTTGGCAACGTCATTGCTCAGACGTAATTTTTCGAAACGACTTTTGCATGCCCCCAAGCCCATTAGCAGAACGGCAATGCTACAAATAATAAGGTGTTTAATTTTAAACATTTTGCAAAGATAAGGTAATAATACGACAACGTCAATTAAATAATAAGGGCTAAGCTAGTTAAACCCTTCGCAGCTTTAAAATACTTAACAATTTTTAACAAAGCCTCCCAAATATATTCTCTCTTGGAAAACAAATGCACCACATAGATGTGAGTTGGTCCCGCAGTCCATTACAATCTTTTTGTTAAAGGCCTGTTCCAAACCTCATAGGTTTTAGAGGGTTATGTAAATTAAACCTATGAGGTTTCTGAAGAAAGATAAAACAAAAAGTATTTCCATTTCCATCGGGTTTAAATGTCAAGGCCAATCTAACTATTGATGTATATATTATATACTATATATAACTATATAGGTGCGTCAACTTAAATATAGAGTACCTGTTTCTGAAGAAAGATAAAACTAAAGTATTTCCATTTCCATTGAGTTCCAATGGCAAGGCCAACCTAATTATTGATGTATATATATAATATACTATATAAGTAAGTCCACTTAAATGCCAGGTGTCGGCTAAATAAGAGGATGCTCTTTGCAATATGTTTATATATGGTATATATAACGAGATTACTTCGTCCTTTCTCTCCGAAAAATCGGAGTAGACTCAGGCAAAGACGAGAAAGAGAGCGTTACTGCCAGCTTTGCGATGCAATCTTAAAGCAAGCTATTTGCCAAGTTTATCGATAGGTGTTGAATTAAACAAAACAATAATGGGGCTTTGGTTGATGTATGTATAGCTTTATATCACATTATATGTGTAATGTAAGTTAGTATATATAGAAGTCGACGGTAGTCTTATTTATATATAATGATAGATTAAAACATCTCAACCGTTATTCATATGTCTATTATTTCACGTCTAGTTTGTCTCCTAAATCAAGTTATTGCTATTGTTTTGTGCGATTTGAGGTTCTCCTGAAGGATTTTTATGATTTTTTACTCCTGTATTTCAGTGTTTTGTGTTACTTTTTTTAATAATTATTGAATGTGGTATTGCAGGGCCGGAAACAATTCCTACCTTTGCACTCCGCTTCGGAAGGAAGGGGAAAAGAGGAAGAGATTAGAGTGGTTGAATTGAAGGAATAGCAGTTAGGAAAGTGAAAGAGAGGCTCGGAAAAAAAAAAGTTATTTTTTTTCTTGCAAGTTGAATAAAGATTGCTACCTTTGCAACCCGCTTCGGAAGGAACGGAAAAGACGGAAGGAAGAACAGAGAGGTTGATTTTGAAATAATGGGAAACAAATTTGCAGATGTTTCTGAAGCTTGAAAAAGAACAGAAAAAAATAAAAAAAAGTTTGCAGGTTTTAAAAAGTTTCCTACCTTTGCAGTCCCAAACGAAACGGGAGTTATCAAGCGGAGCTTGACAACAAATAAAAAAGATTGAAACGACGGGACGGATGCCAGAACATTAAGACTGGCTGACGAACAAGTCGAAGATATAGAAGACCGCCGCGAGGCCAGGTCGGAAAGTTCATTAAAGAGATATCATTTATACAAGCGCAGCGAGGCGAAAATGTTTACTGTAAAGTACATATAGTTAAGCTGTTTTCTTTAGGTCGGTTCTTACAGACAATACAATTAAGAACAGACAATCAATTTTAGTTAATAG